>ERZ1106978.58-NODE-58-length-78046-cov-8.354631_pt1 | contig 78046 bp, 92 predicted proteins | sample MGYA00403689_ERZ1106978 | MGnify/ENA primary metagenome ERZ1106978 (study PRJEB35170, sample SAMEA104062434) | human gut metagenome | biome: human gut; feature: human-associated habitat; material: faeces | place: Denmark | collected 2012-08-02 ...
CACACGCGGGAGCTGCGGGCCTACGCCGTGGATGAGGTGAAGCGCACCAACGGTCAGGTGAGTTTTGAAAACGCGGTGCGGAGCCAGCGACGCATAGAGCCGGATGACACATGGCCCGAATCGTACTGATCTCCCCCTACCTCAAGGGCGGGCAGAACGCGGCAAAGCTGATGCATCGCACCCGCTACGTTGCCACCCATCCCGGCGTGGAGCTGCCGGCGGATGAGCGCAGTACACTCCCCGCCACAAAAAAAGGCTGCTCGATGCGGATGCACACGTGAACAGGTTTAGAAACGTATTTTTTGCGCCGCAATAGTCAAAGAAACATTTCGAAAAACAGTAGCTTTGTGAGCGGAGTTGTGGTATGTGTTGTGGTTACCAAAAGGAGGTGCCGCAATGTATGACTACATGAAAGCCCTGCAAAAGCGTTTCGACTGTCAGGAACACAGCAAATTGGACGCCCAGATCAAAAGCGCCCATGAGGAACTGCGGCGGGACATGGACACCGCGGGGCGCAGAAAGCTGCTCCGGCTGTTGGACACGCAGAACACGTTGCTGGTTGAAGCCACGCTGATGAGTTTCACGGCGGGCTTTAAGCTGGCGTGGGGCATGGCGAAAGAGCTGGAGGCAGATGGGCTCTACTCTTTCGAACGGGAGGAAGAAGAACACATCTGCCGTCCGGCAGAACAGGAGGATTGAATGGCGAAACGAAGACCGGCCGGTGACGGCATGGTGCGCAAGCGGGAGGATGGGCGCTGGGAAGGCCGCATCGTGGTGGGCCACAAGAAAAACGGTGACTCCATCTTCCGGTACATCTCCGCGCCCACGCAAAAGGAACTGTCCGCCAAACTGCGGCAGCTCACCGAAGCCTATAAAGGTGTTGATCTGACCGAAGAAAGCAATATGGCCCTCTCCGTCTGGCTGGACAAATGGCTGGACGAGTACATGGCCGCTACGCTTCGTCCCACCACCCTGAACGGCTATCGCCGCTCTCTGGAACTCCATGTCAAACCCTATCTCGGAAACAAAACTCTCTCAAAAATCACTGCCGTCGACCTGCGGTCGCTCTACCGCACCTTGCAGGAAACCGGGCGGGTACATCCCAGAGATGGACAATCCCCCGGCCTTTCCGCCAGAACGGTCCACGGCATCCACACCATCCTGCACCACGCCCTGAAAACGGCTATGGAGCAGAACCTGATCCCCAACAATCCCGCGGCAGAAGTTGACCCGCCCAAGTTTGACGGTGCGCCCATGAAGATCCTCACCGAAGCACAACTGGATGCTTTTATGAAAGTCATTGAAAAGGATGCGTTCTGGCATGATTTCTTCTACACCGCGGTGACCACAGGTCTGCGCCGGGGCGAGATCTGCGCACTGCGGTGGAAGGATTTTGATACGGAGCAGGAAATGCTCCATGTGCGGCGCACCCTCCACAAAGAAAAAGGCAAGCCGCTCACCACAGGCGACACCAAGACCTATGCGGGAACACGGAAAATCGTCCTGCCGCCCAGCACGGCACAACTCCTGCGGGAGCGAAAGAAAACAGCGCCGACCGAATGGATATTCCCTAATCCCTTTGATCCAGAGCAGCCTATCGCCCCCGGCACAGCATACAACCGCCTGAAAGCACTACTGAAAGAAACTGGACTGCCGGACATCCGCTTTCACGATCTACGCCACACCTTCGCCACCCATGCCCTATCCTCCGGTGTGGATGCCAAGACACTGGCTGGCATTCTGGGCCACACGAAGGCCAGCTTCACGCTGGACACCTACACGCACACCACCGGAGATATGCAGAAGCGGGCCGCTGAGATCGTGGGCGGTTTCCTGACCGACTACCTTGGAGAGGAGATGAATCCTTGGCAAAGCAGAGAAAACATGGCAGCGGCACCGTCCGTCTGAGAAGCGATGGCCGCTGGGAGGGCCGCGTTGTCATCGGCTACAATGACAGCGGACTGCCCAAAACTAAAAATGTGCTGGCAAAAACAAAGGCCGAATGTGAGAAAAAACTCAAAAGTTTGATTGCCGCGCAAAAAGGATCTGAGCCGCAACCACCCCGGCAGACCATGACGGTCACCCAATGGCTGGACTTTTGGTATCAGACCTACAAAAAGCCAAATCTTCGCCCCAACACCCAGATGTCCTATGAACGGCGGATCTATCAGCACATCATCCCGAACTTGGGCCCTATTCCGCTGAACAAACTCACCACCGGCGACATCCAGCAGTTCTACACTGGGCTCAAACAAAATGGCCGTCTGCTCCGGCAGGAACAGTACGGCGAAGGACTTTCCGGCCAAACCGTCCGCGGCATCCACACCACCTTCCACGCGGCGCTGGACAAGGCAGTCTCTGAGAAGATCATCCCAAAAAATCCTTCCGACTTCTGCCGCCTCCCCTCTGCAAAAGCCAGAGAAATGCAGGTTCTCTCCCCGGAGGAGATCCAGCGGCTGCTCATCCAGTCCAAAGAGGACGGCTGCTTCGAGCTGCTCCTGCTGGAACTGTCCACTGGCCTGCGCCGTGGTGAGATCTGTGCCCTCCAATGGGACGATCTAAACTTCAACACCGGAGAGCTTCAGGTAAAGCGGCAGGTACACCGGGTCAAGGGAGAATTGGTAGTGTCCGAGCCGAAAACAAAGGCGTCCAACCGGAGCGTCATCCTCCCGCCCCCTGTTCTGATGGTGCTGAGTGACTACAAAACCGAAATAAACTCTGTATGGCTGTTCCCCTCCCCGCTGAACAATGACTCGCCCAGAGATCCCGCTGCTGTCCGCAAGCGGCTGACCACCATACTGGATCGGGCAGACTGTAAGCGTGTCAGATTTCATGATCTGCGACACACTTTCGCCACCGCATCTCTGGAACACGGCATGGACATCAAGACTCTCTCCACCATTATCGGTCATGTCTCTACCGCAACAACTCTGAATGTTTACGCTCATGTCACAGACGAGATGAGGAAAATCGCTGCGGCGAAAATCGACCGAGGGATCGCCAAATCAGAATCCCTCCAAGATATAGACACAGCGCCAAGAAAACCGGCTCCATCTACCTTCCTGCCCCACAAAGGGCAGCGCCGCAAACCCGGCACTGGCTGCGTCAGCCAGATCAACGAAAAGCTGTGGGAAGGACGGTATTCTCCCAAACTTCCCAACGGCGACCGCCTCGCCCGAAATGTCTACGCCCACAGCGAGAAAGAATGCGAACAGAAACTGGCAGAACTGATCGTCCAAATGAAAGCAGAAATTGCCGCCCAGCGGCAGCAGCCCCGAGCTCCGGCATGAATCACGCAAAGAAGAAACGCGGAGTTCCCGATGCCATGTCGGGAACTCCGCTTCGTTCTGTCTGTGGTATTTTATGTGGTCAACAAAAATCCGCAAAACCGTATTCGTTCAAAAAGTTGCCGAAACCAAAAGAAAACACCCGAAATCCGAAGATTTCAGGTGTTGTTCTGGAGCTGCTGACCAGATTTGAACTGGTGACCTCATCCTTACCAAGTGTTCCGGACAACCTGTTTGTACTGCTGTTTGTTCATGTTTTTTCAAAAACAGCCTACTTTCTGCAAACATTTATCTGCAAATAGCGCACCATGCAGAAACAGGTGTCTGTACTGCTCTCTTCGCCAAATAGCAAGAAGTTTAGAGAACATGCGCAGCTAAAACCCCGATTTTGAGGGCAACTCCAAAAAGGCCCTTTCCGACTTAGCCAGATTATATCACTGTCATTTGTCATCCGCAAGCGCGTAACACTATTATATTATAATGTATAGGAGGCCATCAGCATGAAGTGCTTATTTAAGTACCAATGGGTCAAGCTGCCCCGAAATCAGCTGCCCAGTGGTAAGGGCATCATGGGTGCATGGGCCCGACTGGCCTCCAGAGCAGCCTTCCGCAACGGGCAAGCCACGTACTGCGGTCACATCAACGAGGTCAAGAAAGGATCCTGGTCAGGTGGTGTCGTGGGGCTGAAAAGCATCCTCGGCATCAAGAACCGTCAAAAGGCCATGGATACCCTGACCACTCTTTCCGAACTCGGATATGTCAGCCATGAATTAGATCCAAACACAAAGAAGCTCACCTATCAAATCAACGACTGGGTGTTCCGCTGTTCCGGCGCCGCCTGTATGAATGAGACGGACGCAGTCTACGCTACACCCGGCTATGGCTTTTTATGCCTCCCCCGCAACATCACAGATCGGCTCGTAAAACAACATCACTGCTTTGAAGAGGCAGACGCATGGCTGGATCTCTGGTGCCATACAGTATGGCAAGATCCTCGCAATGCTTTTTCTCACACAGCACCTGCTGTCCAGCTCGGACCGCATGGGGCTGTTTTTTCTTTGGAGTCATTGGGCAAACGGTGGGGATGGGAGAAAACGAAGGTCTGGCGCTTCTTCAGAAAACACGCGGATACCTTCCCGCTTCTGAAGCTGCCAGGTTCTTTCGGATGCCTCATCTTTAACACCGCTTACCCAACCAGCTCGCCCGTGGCAGCCCCGACCTCCGAAGAAGTTGTACGCATTTTCAATGAAATACGCACAATGAAACGAAATACGCATTTTCAGGGCACCGACCGTGAACAGCTGGGCCGCATGATTGCTTGGTACAGCAAGACTGTGCTGACCAAACTGGGCATGACACCAGCACCAGAAACAGCCGTTCAGGGTCGTGTTGCACTTTTACCCCCTATATTACGCGCGTATATTTCTCCCTGTGGGAGTTGTAAGAGTCTCAGTATGGACTGCCTGGGTAATTACACATGTGCGCGCGAACAAGATTACTTTTCCGGGGCCTCTCCACGCGATGGCCCCGTGAATCGCCAAGGAGGAATCGATTATGGCAGATTTGATGGAGTCTCGCTGTGGTAGCCTGCCTACTGCTCAGCTCACTCCTCACGCCGAACAGTTTTTGAGCCTTTTAGAGCGCAAGGGGATCGTACCGGATCAGGAGATCACCAACGAAAAGGCTCGCAGCGCCGACAAAGCTCTGCGCAAGAACATGTACCACAACACCCGGCTGATGCTGCAGCATTACCGGGACATCGCATGGGCACTGGAATGCTTCCCCGCCCGGGTTGCGGAGGAGCTGGATCGGCCGCTGCACAATCTGGATGCCTTACTCACTGCTGTCGATGCACAGCTGGCCATGCAGAATAATCGGCTGGAGCATCGGCTGGAATGTGTGAAAAAGTCCCGTCTGCTGATGGATCGGATCAACGAGGCAATCACAGTTCTGCGGCAGAAGCCCAAAAACGGGCAGAAAATGTACGACATCATCTTCCAAACCTACATCATCCCAGAGAAGCTGACACACGATGAGCTGTTGTATCGGCTGGATATCTCTGACCGGCACTATTACCGGCTCCGCCAACAGGCTATCAACATCCTGTCCATCCGCCTTTGGGCCGCACCTTCAGGAAGTCTGGATGCATGGCTGGAGGTGCTGGTTCTGCTTGAGGAGGGACTATGAGCCGTATTGTCTGGAAAAATGGCAGGATAAATGGCAGACTCCGCGCCGATGACATGAGAATACCAAAATGCTATACTGATACCGTCCAAAACTGGGCACTGGCATAACGCCGGTCTTGACTGCGAGAAAGTTCGCTTCGAGACCGGCGTTTTTTTGTTGCCAAAATCGCAGAAAGGAGGGTATCGGTATGGCGCAGAAACTCAAGAAGATTGGGGACAAGCTCCGGGGGAAAATGAGAATGCTCAGTGTGTTGTGCATGACCACCATGCTTTGTCTCCAGCCCGCACTGGCGACCAACGGCACAACCGCTGGTGATACGATCTGGACCCGGTTTTCCGACATCATGGCAGATGTATACGGGAAGCTGGTCGGTATCTCCACCATCGTGGCGGTCACTGCAGCTTCCGTTGCACTGTTGGTGCGCATGATTTCCCGCAACGAACGCGCCGTGGCAGAAGCATCCAGCTGGCTCAAACGGATTGTAGTCACCTGGCTGGTGCTTAATACGCTCGGCTTCATCATTGCATATCTCCAGCCTCTGATCCAGGGCGGGCAGTACACTCCCTGAGTGAATGAGGACTTTGTTTCCAAAGGAGGAGCAGCTTGAACCAAACAAAAGAAGAATCCTGGACAGAACGCTATGACCGCGTCAGACAGATGAACTTCCTGCACCTCTCGTTAGAGCAGGAACTGGTGCTGTCGCCGGGCAACGCCATGGACCTGTACCCAGAACAAATCACGCTGGAGCGCTGCACCATCACAAAGCTTATACCAAAAGCCATGGAAGTGTGCGTTACAACAGACGCAGGGCAGGAATGGACGATCAACGTAGATCTTTCAGACCCTGACCGGCTTTATCTGGGGGGGCGTTAGCTATGACCATGGGCTCGGCTACCGCTACTGGGCGTTCCTGAACGAACGGAATTTTTGGTCGTGGCGTGAATGGCGTGAATGGTATATCCTGACCACCCATCTCAACAACTACATTGCCTTTACCGGCTGTGATGTGGAGGAGCTGGCAAACGAACGCAACCTGCAGATAGCCCGTATCCTCTACGATGTCTTGGCCAACGGTAATCTGGGCCCTCTGCGAAGCGTTACCTTCGAGCCGCTGAGCGAATCCCAGATGCAGCACCAGGACGAGTAAAAATGACCATGACCCACCAAACGAAAACAGGAGGAATTAAGCTATGAAAAAAGCAATTTCTTCGCTTGCCGCATTGTTCCTTGTCGTAACCCTCGCGCTGCCGGCAAGTGCAGCGAGCATCAGCGATGTGGCAAATCCCGAATCGCTGTATCCCGTTGATATTATTCTGGATCTCGATAACCGTGAGATCCGAAAAGTCTATGACCTCTCCCCCAGCACGGATCCCTCCACACTGCCCATGGCCGCCTTTGAGCGCGATGGACTCGAATACAGCTGCACCGATATTCTCCGTGAGGTGATCATCGGCACGGAAACGCAGCCGCTCACTCAGACGGAAATGGTGGAGAGCAAAAAGAAGGATCTGGAAACGTTGCTGTCCCTGCTTCCGCAGGAGCGTGAAGTGACCACTGAGGAAGGCTTCACCGGCACCCTGCGTCTAGATCTGGATTCCATTGAAACCGAGGTGTCCGGGTACGGAAGCAGCAAGCAGGCTGTAACTGCCACACGCAACTACCCCAATCTGTCGGATGCTGATACCCAGTATCTCCCAAAGACCATCGAGGACAACGGCCGCTCCCTCACTCTTTCCGATGTCCAGTGGCAGACAGATAACACCTACAACGCCGACGACTATGAGATCGGCGACCGCTATACCGCCATTTGCACCTACAGCGGCACCAAAGCCGTCAGCTATGTGAAAGGCTATACCACCACAGCCGATTATGTGGGTGACGTACACCGCACGGGCGTCACCATGATTCGCTATACCGTCATCTTCACCGGTAAAGAAATTCCTGAGCCGGAGCCGGTTGTAGCAGATGAGCCTGAAAGCGAGTTCCCTGTGGCGGCGCTGATCATTGGCGGACTCATCCTTGTCGCTGTGGCCGGTGGCTGCGGCGCCTATATGCTGGTAAAGCGCAGAAAGGAGCGTATGACCGATGAAGAAATGGATCCTGAGAACTCTGCTTGCAGCGGTAATGACAACGCTGATGCTGACCCCGGCACTGGCGCTGGAGTATAACATCTCCGCGCCTGATGATCCTCTGTATGCACCGGCCACCTCTGTTGATGAGGTGATCGTGGTGGGTGGCAGTTCTGAATGGAACAACATCGACCGCAGCAAGAATACGGCGATTGTGCCTCCCCCCTTCGGCAGTCCTGAGTCCTATCAGCTGGGTACTGGTGTGACACTGAACGTCCCCACCTATTCCGGCATATCCGGCGGCTATATCAGTTCCGGATCCGGCAGCACCTACTACCCACCCGATGATTACAGTGAGCCCTCCTACTCCAGCAGCAAGTTCACCCTTCCGGACGGGCTCTACTACTCGGACGGCAGCCTCGGTACATTGCGTATCCCTTCCCTAGATCTGAAAGTGAAGGCCTACGAGGATGAAAGTCTGGAAAGTCTGGCCAAGGGCGCAGGTCACTTCAAGTCCACCTCCTGCTGGGATGGAAATATTGGACTTGCCGGTCATAACAGGGGCGTTGCCAACCACTTCGGTCAGATCCACACCCTGGAGGATGGCGACACCATCAGCTACACGACCAAATTGGGCAAGCGGACCTATGAAGTCTTTTATGTTGGCAAGATCCTGGAGACCGATTTTTCCCGACTCGGTCGCTCCAGCGAGAACATGATCACGCTCATCACCTGTGTCAGAAACCAGCCCGAGCTGCGCTGGTGCGTACAGGCGCGGGAAGTTTCCTGAGCAAAAGTTGTAAAATGCGCAGTTCATCTGTGTAATTTGAGCAAATCGAATTACAAGGAGGAATCTGCATGAAAAAGAAAATCGCATGGCTCATAAGTGTGGTACTGGCTCTGTCCCTGACCTGCCCGGTTCTGGCAGCACAGACCGAGTCTGAACTGGATCGAGCCGGAAAGTATCTGAAGGAGCAAGGCATCATGGTCGGCGACAATAACGGTGACATGATATTTGGCAACAATCTGACCCGGGCGCACTTGGCCGTGCTGCTCGCCCGGTTGGTTGGGAACCCGGAGCATCTGGCAGCCGATCAGAGCTTCTATGCCAGCCAGTGCGTCTTCACCGATGTGCCGGACTGGGCCAAATCCTTTGTGGGCTTCTGCTATACCAACGGGCTGGTGGCCGGATACGGAAACGGCCTGTATGGCTCCAATGATCCAGTTACACCTGAAGCAGCGTGCACGGTCATGCTGCGGTTCTTGGAAGTACCTGCTGATGGCTGGTCATATCACACCGCCTGCGCCAAGGCCGTGGAATTGAGTCTGGCCCCTTCCGAGGCTCTGACTGACAGCACCATTACCCGCGGCGATATGGCCGTGCTGATGTATCGGGCACTGGGCAGTCCTCTGGGTACCGCAACTACTGTGAACAGCGCCCCCGCTTCCACCGGGACTGTGGCGTTGCCGACCGACGGCAGCCAGTATGTCCCGAAAACCGGAGACGTGATCCGCTGTAATGACGGCACCGACTACACCATCACTGATGTCAGCCGTTATGATGCAAACATGTTCGCTTCCGGCCCGTTGGGTCCATTGCCTGAACCGATTTGTGACTGGTCTTTGATGCCCCAGATAGCGCTGCCGACAACTGAGGCCCGACACATCACAGCAAACGGGAAGGAGTACCTGTTCCTGCGCAATGTCTATGAGACGCGCCGGATGCTCTACACCCTCTATAATGCCATCGGCAGCAATCCGGAGACTTGGCAAAATGGCGCGCCGGTACTGTTCCCCAGCGGAAATGCGAAGGTGCGCATCAACCTGACCATTGCCCCCGACCTCACGGCACAGAGCTTCTGGCCGTGGCGCGCAGATCAAATCACCGGCCTGTTCGACTCCTGCCCTCCCGGCACCTACTCCATGGAGGCATGGGACGTGTTCTGCAACGGCATTTTCCAGTACACCGAGTATAAGATCCACGTGGTCTGAGCCAACTGAATACCACACGCAGGGCGATGTGCTTCCGAGCATATCGCCTTTTCCTTTTATCCACACCAATCGGCGCACGCGATCATGCGGCGCCACCAACAGGAGGAATCAATATGAAAAAACGCATTCTTTCCATGCTGTTGGTGTTGGTCCTCGCCCTCGCCCTGTTCCCGACGGCTGCCTTTGCTGCATCGTCTGAGGAGGAGGCACTGGGCGAGATCAACATCTTTGATGGGGGTACGGAGCTTTCTTACCTGTCCATCAATGGCCGTGTACGCGACCTGATCTATACCTATTACAATTACACTGACAGCAATGGCCGCACAAAGGAGATCCCCGCCTACTGCGTCAATCCCAACACAAAGGGTGTCCCTCAGACAGTGGAGGTCGGTGAGTCCATCAAATATTTGGCCGAGGAGAAGACTTCCGACCCCAAAGTCCTGGGCATCGTCGCTAATGGCTATCCCACTTGTGGCCTGTGGGAACTGAAGCTGAACGATAAGTACGAGGCCTACTACGCAACCAAGATGGCTCTGTGGACCTACCTTTTAGGCCATTGGGACATCAACAATATGAAGGTCAATCCTGCCCTCAAGGGTGAAGAGCTGGAAAGGGCCCAGGCCGTACTTGCCGCGACAAAGGACATTTATCGTCGTGGTACCAACTGGAATGAACTTCTTGAGCCCAACATCACCTGCACTCCCGACCGTTCTGTTGCTTATGATGTGACCATCAATGGCCAGCAGTATCAGCAGCAGATCTTCACCTTCTGGTCCAAGACCTGGGTATGTGATTACCATGTTTCTGTCTCCTTCACTAATCCTGCCAGCGTGCCCGCCGGTACGAAGATCGTGGATATGCAGAACAATGAGATTACCGCCCTGAAGACAGAGGCTACGGGTGATGGGTATGGTGCGCAGTTCAAAGTCATCTACCCCAAAAGCGCCATTGCCGGTACCAACGGCAGTGTCCAGCTCTCCTTCTCGACCAACGTCTACAAATACGCCATCTTCTATGCTACCTGTGCCGAGGTGGACAAGTACGGGCAGCTGCAAAACTATATGGTGGATACGGACCCGACGGTCAACAAACGGCTGTCCACCTACAGCACCTACGGCAGTGATGAGCCTACTGATTTGCCTGAAACCGGATTGATCATCCGGAAGTACGAAACGGGCACGACCCTCCCGCTTGAAGGCGCGTTATTTGAGGTGGTTGGGCCTGACGGTGACACCATCGGTCTGTTTGCCTCCAACGGCAGCGGACAGGTTGTGCTGCCCCTGGTGGAGACGGGAAATTACACAATTTATGAACGGGAGGCACCGAGCCATTACTTGCTCAGCGATGAGCCTGCCCAAAATGTGACCGTCGATTACGGTGAGGTAGCTGAGGTCGTCTTCTACAACGACCCCTATGGTTCACTGCGGGTAGAAAAGAAGTCGGATACCGGTGAGAACCTGCCCGGCGCCGTCGTGCAGGTCAAGCATATTGAGAGTGGTAAGGTCTATACCCAGACCACCAATTCCGCAGGCACCGCCATTTTCTCTCCGGTAAAACCGGGTGCCTATGAAGTCTTGGAGCTGTCCAGTCCCATCGGCTGGGAGTTGAATGATACCGTTTACACCACCAATGTGCTGCCCGGTGAGACCACCACACAGGTCCTCATTAACAAAGAGCTGCCGGGCCTGCGCATCGTGAAATATGATCGGCTGAACCACCGAAACCTCGCCAACGTCACATTTGAAATCTGGCACGATGGCGCGCTTTACGGCGAGTATACCACCGATGAGTTTGGCGAGATCCTTATTACCAATGCGGAGCCTGGTACCTGGTGGGCATCTGAATCTGACACCGGGAATCCCGCCTACATTCTGGACACCACCCCGCTGCAGATCGAACTGAAGTCGGGCGACGGGATCCGTGAGCTCGTTTTCTTCAATGATCTCAAGCCGGGCGTCCACATTTCCAAGGTTGACTCAAACGACCCCTCGAAGGGCATCCCCGGGGCGGTATTCGAGGTCAAAGCAGTTGATGGAAGCTATGGTCCGAAAGAGTTTGTAACTACGGCCGACGGCTCCATTGACCTGTCCATGCTCCCCGTTGGCTCTTATGTCATCACTGAGAAGTCCTGTGAGGGCTATATCATTGACGAGGCCCAGCGCATCATCCATCTGGACCCCAACGAGAATGCTGAGCATGTGTTCACCAATACGATCAAACCCACCCTGCGGATCATCAAGCTGTCGGCAGACGGGACCCCGCTGGAGGGTGTTGCGTTCCGGATCGCCTATGTGGAGGATGGCACCCGTTACCTCGACCGCGTAACGAACAGCAGCGGAATCATTGAGATCAGCGATATGGATTTGGGTGTGCTGTCCATCAAGGAAACATCCACCGTTTCGACCCATATTCTTGATCCGCGCGAGTACCATGTGCAGCTCTTCCCCGGCAAGACCAGTGAGTTGGTAGTGGAAAACCAGGTCCGTCCGAACCTCATCATCTGGAAATTTGATGCAGACGACCCCTCTAAGCCGGTACCCGGCGCCACGTTCCTGGTCGAATATGCAGATGGCCACAGCATCGCTGAGGTGACAACTGGGCCTGACGGCTCCGCCACCGTGGAGAATCTGCTGCCCTCCGTCATTAAAATCACCGAAAAGTCGGTCCCCAGCCCCTACCTGCTGGATGCCGAGCCGCAGTTGGCGACTCTCTATCCCAACCGTGACCGCGACGTGTATTTCTACAACCACAAAGCCCCGACTATCACCATTATTAAGGAATGTAGCATCACTGGAAACCGGCTCGAAAATGTGCGCTTCCAGGTCTGGTACGCTTCCAACAACACCTCTGATGGTGAGTATCGGAACCTGGGCGTCTTCACAACGGACGAAAATGGTGAGATCCATCTCTCCCGTGCCGAACACGGCCTGCAGGACGGCTGGTTCCGAGTGAAGGAACTGGAGGCTCCAAAGGGCTTCGGCATTAAGGACAGCGATACCCAGGAAGCCTTCGTGCAGTCCGGAAAGAACAAAACCTTCCTGTTCCAAAACACCCCCCTGTCCTCCATCGTCATCTGGAAATATGATTCGGAGAACTCCCAGCCCATCGAGGGCGCACGCTTCCAGCTGCGTTATCTGGGCGGCCAGTCTGGTACTGGCGGCACAGTGGTCGGCGTCTATGAGACTTCGGCAAACGGTGCCATCGTGATTACGGGGCTGGAACGAGGCACCTATATCGCCGAGGAAATTGCCAGCGACGATAATCACGTCATTGATACCGCGCCCCAGACGGTATTCATCAGCGGCGAGGATCAGGATGTGGTCCAGCTCTATTTCGGCAACACTCCCAAGGGCTCCGTTTTGCTGACCAAAAAAGATAGCCGCGATAAGAGCCCGTTGGCCAACGTGGAGTTCTACGTCACCGACGCCACCGGCGCAGTCCTGGGCGACAACAACGGTAAGTTCTGGACTGACTCCGCGGGTTGCATCCTCATCGAAGGGCTCAACCCCGGCACCAGCGTCGTGGCGCGCGAGGTACGGACGCTGGATAATTACGTGCTGGACAACACGCCCCAGACAGCAGTGGTCCGCCCCGGCCGCACCGTAACACTGGAGTTCCTGAACGCCAAAAAAGGAAATCTGATCATTCAGAAGTACGGTGTTAAGGGCAGCGAGAAGGTCCCTCTGGAAGGCGTTGAGTTCAAAATCACTTACGCCGACGGCAAGGTTGTCGATGCCGAAAACGGGCAGCTTTCCAGCAATGGTATTTACCACTCTAACGCCCAGGGCCAGGTGGTGCTCTCCGGTATCGTTGGCACTGTCATCGTAACTGAGACTTCAAGTGTCCCGGGATTCTCCATTGCTGAAAATCCCTCTCAGACCGTGGTCATCAATCCCGGTGACGACACGCAGACACTTTACTTCTACAACCAGGCGATTGGAGGCGTCGAGATCATCAAGGTCAGCTCGAAGGACAACACAACCCGGATCCCCAATACGACCTTCGAGATCAGACGCGCCGGTGACGATGCACTGATCGACACGGTCACGACGGGGAAGACCGGAAGTGCTTTCCTTGCTCTGGAGGATGGCAGCTACTACTGTTTGGAGACAGAGGCTGCCAAGGGGTTCCGCCTCAATTCCGAGCGCCACTATTTCTCCATCACCAACGGCAGCCATGAGATCGTCAGGGTGAAAAACGATCCCATCTCCGGCCTCATCATTCATAAGGTCAGCAGTGTCGACGGCTCTGGCATCCCCAACATCAGCTTCATCATCTATGACAGCAACCATAACCCCATCGATCAGGTGACTACCGATCAGAGCGGTTACGCCTATGTGGATGATTTGGGCATCACCGGAAAGGTCTATCTGCGTGAGCTGGAGGCAGAGGGCTATATTCTCGATACCGCTCTGAAGACCGTGTACCTGCGTGCCGATGAGACGACCGAGATTACATGGAAGAACACCCCCATCACCGGTCAGATCCAGATCTGGAAGAAATCTGCTGACGACAACCCCATCAACGGGTTCCCCGCAGGCACCGCACTGGAAGGCGCTGTGTTCGAGATTTACAACAAGGCCAACCGTTTGGTGGATACCGTAGAGAGCAATCATCGGGGGCTCGCAGTGTCCAAGCCACTCCCCTTGGGCCGCTATACCGTGAAAGAGGTATCCAGTCCCTCCTTCTACTCCGTCAATGGTGAGGAGGTCACGGTCTATTTGGAGCATGAGGGTCAGATCGTGCAGATCGAGTTCCTGAACGAGAGCGTCTATACCAACGCGTCCGTCAGCAAAACCGGCTATACAGAGGTTGTGCCTGGCCAGTCCATCCTCTACACCTTCAAGGACATCGCCAACAACTCCACTGTGTCGCTGGGCAACTTCTACTGGCGCGATACCCTGCCCACGGACGCCGTGCGGCTGGATAAGATCATCACCGGCACTTGGTCGGCAAAGCTTAATTACCGCGTGGTGTTCAAGACCAATATCAACAGCAACTACCGCACTCTGGCAGATAACCTGAGCACTGCAAAGAACAACACACTGGATGCCTCCCCCGCTGCACTCGGTCTTGCCAGCAACGAGTATATCACCGAGTTCATGTTCGTCTTTGGTACCGTGCCTGCTGGGTTCACGCAGCTACAGACCCCCTATGTCTACTGCGATGTGCTCCCCGGCCTCAGCCATGAGTACCGCTTCACCAACAAGACGGATGTTGGCGGTATATGGCGCAGCCAGTGGATCATGGCCAATGACCGCTGGGTGACCATTGTCTATAACAAGAACACGACGCCCACTCTACCCCGCACCGGTTACTAATCCCACATGCCATACACTTGGGGCAGCATCCGAACGCTGGGTGCTGCCCCAGCTCGCCTTCTCAAAACAGAAAAGCTCCTCCGCCAATTCGGCGAAGGAGTCTTTGCTTCAGTTTCTCATCACGTGACAAATTGCATTTTGCAGGTGTGGTTCGCTATTTATTAAGTTTTTCCAACAACTTTTCTCTATCAGCGTTCATGCGCTTCCGCCAACGAATGGGCACTTTATAAGCCCAAAATCACTTTCAGGTCTTCTTCCCTAACTGAATCAATAATGTAAAGAAAGACCAGCAGTAACGGCATCATTGCAAACACACAACACAGAGTTTTGCAATCAGACTTCGCTGTTTCTACATTTTTCAGCAAGTAAAATTCCTCTGTGGCTCGGTCATTTTCCTCATTGGTAAATTCGAAAACAAATCTCTTCATGATTATTCTCTCGTAGTCAGTTTAGTTAGCCTATCAGGGCTTCAATTTTAATTCCGTATTGGCCAACCTGATTCTGAACAGTATTCAAAAATTTCTCGCAGTTGTCGGTCACAGAATACTGAAAATGAATCTCAATCACAGCCATCGAGAATTCTTCATTTGGGTAGCTTTCCTTATACTGACCAGATTCCAAGAAAGAAATATAAGCGTTGAGCTTCTCTTGCAAGAGTTTGAGGTGTTCATACTCATCCAAAGCGTCTTTTCCTTCCCATGCCAAGTGATCGGTCAACAGCAGGCATAGTGCATTCCTATCTTTGTCAATAGCCACTCCATCAACAACATTCGGATTATCAACTGCCATAGCAAAGAACCTCCCAAACCTATTTTTCAAAAATATTATAGCAAACTAAAATAATCACTTCAACATCAGATTCCGTTGCAATATGCTCTCCCACAACATTCTTCACCCCCATCAAATCCGAGGTGACCAACCATGATAGATTGGATCTTTGAAGGCATTGCCAACTGGGTCGCCAGTATTATGACACAGGTGATGGATGCGGTGTCCGGTGTCTTTTTGGAGGCACTTGGCACCGACATGACAGCCATGGAGGAATACTTCCCCTTCGTGACCGCTGCCTATTCCATCATGCAGTACACCGCCTGGGCACTGCTGTTCCTAATCGTTGTCTGGCAGCTCTTTCGCACCTTTGGTGGTCCCATCACCGAAGCTGAACCTCCCTTTGAGTTGCTGGCCCGCGGCGCCCTGTTCGCCTTCCTCATTACATATGCAAAACCCATTTTCTCACTGGTGCTTGAAATCGCGCGGGCGCCCTACACTGCGCTGATGGAGTCCAGTCTGGATCCAGGCGACTTCACCTTCGCGGGCATTGAGCAGGCGCTGACCAGCGGTCTGACCACCATCGTTTCTGTCGCTACGGTTGTCGGCCTGATCCTACTCATCGTCATGATGATCGCGCTGGGCTGGAACTACTTTAAGCTGCTGTTGGAAACAGTGGAACGCTATGTGCTCGTTGGCGTACTCTGTTACACATCGCCACTGGCCTATGCGATGGGAGCATCGAAATCGACATCCCGCGTGTTCCAGTCCTGGTGCCGGATGGTAGGCTCCCAGCTGCTGTTGCTGGTTCTGAACGTGTGGTTCCTGCGCGCTTTCAATTCCTCCGTTGGCCACTTCGTTGCCAATGGCGGCGCATTGACCTCTGGGCAGGGCAACATCTTCCTCTGGATCTTCTGTGCGCTGGCTCTTCTGAAAATCGCTCAACGTGCAGACAGCTATCTGGCTGCAATGGGTCTGTCTGTCGCTCAGACGGGCAGCAGTATGGGCATGGAGATGCTGATGGCCGCCCGGCTCATCACCGGGCTTGGGCATGGCGGCAGCCACAACGCAGGTTCCACCTTCACTTCTGCGGCCCGCGGCGCCGCGGCAGGCACTACTGCAGGTGCAGCTGGCGGCTTCATGTCCGGCTTCACGACCCGCTACAGCCCCAACAGTTTTGTGCGCGATGCAGTTGTGGATGGAGGCTCCCGGATGGGCGCCGGTGGCAGCGTTGGATTTGTCGGCCGCACCTTTGGTGGTATGGCGGCACGTAACGGTGCCACCCTGAACAGCACATCCATTGCCTCCGTCGCTACCCGGCCAAACAATGTGTCCGGCACCATTGCCGGCAACATCGCCGACCGCAGCATTGGTAACTTCATGCCGCACCTCGCACCCGGAACAGTACCGGGCGGTGCGCAGCTCTCCGGCACAGAGATCCGTGGTGGTCATATCCAAACCACTGCCACCATGCCGGATGGCAGTAAGGCCGCTGTGGATCTGTACCACGCCGGTCAATTCAATGCCCCGGATGCTCCCCATACAACCATCACAGCCGCAGATGGCAGCCAGTGGTATCAGACAGCTTCCGGTGATGCAATGGGCGCCTTCTACCCAACGCCCGCCTTTACCGGCGACGCCTCTGAAGCAGGGCAAGTGGCAGAAGCCTTCCCCGGAATGCAGGAAGGCACCTTGCTGCGTCAGGTGGATGACGGTGTTCTGGAAGCAAGTTACCCGGATGGCGGCAGTGCCCTCATGTATAGCAGTTCCTATTATCAGGAGCCCTCCGCTCCCCATGAGCTGGTGCAGGGCGCAGACGGCCAGAGTTGGTACGCCATGTCCACACAAGCTGCAGTCCCGCAGTTTGCGGATGGTGCTGGGAACGAGGCCTATAATCAGGCACTGTTCGGGCAGTTTATGCCCAGCTTCGACCAGCCCATCCAGTCCATCGACACCTCCAGAGCCAGCGACGGCGTGTTGGAGGTCCGGCACCAGGATGGTTCTGGTACCGCGTTCTATGACCGCACCATGTATCAGACCCCCAAAGGCGACTATCAGCTGCTGCAGGATACTCATGGCGGACAGTGGTATGCCGTCAGCGGCACGCCTTCTGTGGAGCAGCGGCCGGTCTATCAGGATGGTAAACCCGTCTATGATGGGGACAAACTCAGAACCTATCAGGTGGAGAGTGTTCGCTATAAGACTACGCCCACTCCACACAGGGCGCCCGACCGCCGCAGCACTGAGCCGAAGCGGCGGCCCAGTAAGAAAACATAATCGTTCCCGAGAACCGGTGGAGGCCAATTTGCTGTGCCCCCATCGGTTTTCGGCTTTAGAAGAGAGGTGATCCATCATGTCTGAAGAACAACAGAGATTCGGCGACGGGCAGGACAATTACCTGCAAGGCGCCCAAAAAGGTATGCAGGCCGCAAAACAGGCGGCCGCTGTCGGCAAAACAGCCGAGGCGGGCGCCAACGCAGCCGCTGCCACAGTGCAGGGCAGTGTAGAAACTGGAAAAGCAGCAGCTAACATCGCCGCCGGTGCAGCTGCCGGTGGGCCATGGGGTGCGATCCTATCAGCCGCCTGGGCCATGCGCAACACCCTGTTCAAAATCGTGGTGTTCCTCTGTCTGTTTCTCAGCGTACTGATCGTGTTGATCGTGTCACTGCCATCCATTGTGACCAACAATGTCTTTCGGACTGACCCGACCACTGTTGACCTGAATGCCCCCACCGATCTGGTTGGCAACTTCGATGACGTTTCCGCCACCATCACCAGCTGTGTGCAGGCCGGTTACGATGCGGCTCTGAGCAGAGTTTCTGCCATTATTGCCGACGGTGGCTATGACCAGGAACTATCCATGCAGGCACTGGTCAACTACGGCCTGCAGTCCAGCGACTACGACATCTGCTATACATTGGCTGCCTACTCCGCATCACTGGAGCAGAGGGGCACCAGCAAGGCAGATCTGGAAGCAAAGCTCTTAGCCGTCGCCGACCAGATGTTCCCCGTAACCTATACGACTGCAACCGCCACTGTGACCAGCACAGTAACGACCGAGGCCGGTACCCAGGTGGTGGAGTTTCAGGTCACATACGCCATCTGCACCATACACCCCTTCGACCAGTCGGTCATCCTTACCGCGTTCAATCTGGACACCGACGCCATTTACAACCAGTTCCAAATCACCACCGGCGAGGCCATCCTCAATATGTCCAACGCATTGAAGATGACTATGTACGGCTCGTTGGAAAACGGGATGGTGCCGCCCATCACCGATGCAGAGCTGAACGCATATCTCGCAAGCCTTACCTGCAGCGAAACGCGCAAGGAACTCATGCGCGTGGCACTGTCTTTGGTTGGCCGCGTTCCATATTTCTGGGGCGGCAAAAGCCCGCCCGGATGGAATGAGGCATGGAACACTCCACGGCTCGTTACCTCGGCTGGCTCCAGCTCCACCGGCACCTTGCGTCCCTACGGGCTGGACTGCTCCGGCTACACGGACTGGGTCTACAAAACAGCACTGGGCGTCACGCTCTATGAGGGCAGCCGTACCCAGTGGGATAACAGCTACGCCATCACGGAAGCAGAGCTGCTGCCCGGCGACCTCGGCTTCATGGCCGTACCCGGCACAGTACCGGTCAATCATGTGCTACTCTACGCCGGTAAGGATGCCAGCGGCAATGCGCTGTGGGCACACTGCTCCAGCGGCTATGGCGGCGTTGCGATGAACTCTCCCGACTATGTGACCCAATATCGACGTGTTACAGGAGTGGATCTGGAAGCCGAGCTACCTATTACACCGGAAGGAGGCACCTGATATGTCCGATGACCGGGAGTTCAGTAATATCTACACCATCCCGCCCAACTACACCGACTCCGGCAAACTGATGGGCGGCATGTTGGAAACCCGTAACACGGTAGAGGCCGGGATCCTGTTGGTACTGGTCGGCTACCCGGAAGTCAAGTGGCTGCCGGTGGATCTCACCACTAAGATCGTCATTATGACCGTAACGCTGATCCCGCTGGGTGTCTTCGCGCTCATGGGGATCGGCGGCGACTCTCTGCTCCAGTATGTGACCCATATGATCCGGTTCTGGCATCGCCGACGAAAACTCCACTTCAAAAGGATTGGTTATCGCCATGGCAAATCAAAACCGCAGCAATCAAACAAGCCCGCGCAGAAAAGGCAAGCGAAAGCCGCCGGGCCAGTACGTGCAGGACTTCATTCCACTCAAAAGCATACGAAACGGCATCGTTGAAACAACAGACGGCCGTTATCTGAAGATCCTGGAGATCGAGCCCATCAACTTCCTGCTGCGCTCCTCTGAAGAGCAGTATGAGATCATTTCCTCCTTCGCCAGCTGGCTGAAGATCGCACCCATGCGTCTGCAATTCAAATCCATCACAAGGAAGGCCGACTCCGACCAGTACATCGCAGGCCTTCAGTCCGATCTGGAGACAGAGACCTCGGAGGCCTGCTGTGAGCTGGCCCGCTCCGCCATCCGGTTCATCCGTGAAGAGGGCAGCCGCGAGGCGCTGACCCGCCGTTTCTTCCTCATCTTCCAGTACGAGGCGGCCAGCGGACATTATCAGATGAATGTCGATTACAGCGAAATCTACGCCGCGCTGCAGACGGCCGCACAGAACGCCCGCACCTACTTCTCCCAGTGCGGCAACAACATCGTACAGCCAAAGGATGAGGACGCCTTCCTGGCAGAACTCATTTATATGTTTTTCAACCGCCGCTCCTGTGTAGATGACTCTTTTCTGGACCGGCTGGATCGCATCGTGGTGGATGCCATGCTGGCCAAAAAGCGCACCATCGGCGTTGACCCGCTGCCCAACATCCGCGACGTCAATTTCGTAGCACCCCGCGGCATTGACCTGACCCATTCCAACTATGTCATCATGGACGGCAGCTACTACACTTACCTCTATATCCGCAAAGGCGGCTACCCCACCACCGTGCGGGGTGGCTGGATGAGCGCGCTCATCAATGCCGGCGAGGGTATCGACGTAGATTTGTTCCTGCAGCGTGAGATCCGCGGGAAAACCATCGACCGTGTCGCCCAGCGCATCCGCCTCAACCGCACCAAGCTGCGCGAGCTGCAGGATACCTCCACCGACTACGAGGAGCTGGCCAGTTCCATTCAGGCAGGCTACTACATCAAGCATGGCCTGTCCAGCAACAATGAAGACCTCTTTTATATGTCCGTGCTCATCACGGTGTCAGCTGCCAGCTACCGGGAACTGCTCTGGCGCAAGCAGCAGATTACCGACATGCTCAAGTCCATGGACATTCAGGTGCGCGACTGCGTCTTCCAGCAGGAAGAGGCTCTGCGCTCCACCATGCCGTTTCTGAGGCTCGCCTCCGACCTTGAGCGCAAGGCAAAGCGCAATGTGCTCACCAGCGGCGCCGCATCCTCCTATATGTTCACCAGCTTCGAGCTGTCCGACGACAACGGCATTCTGCTGGGCCTGAACCGGCACAACAACTCCCTGTGCATCGTTGACCCATTCAATACCAAACGCTATAAGAACGCCAACTTCATGATCTGCGGTACCTCCGGCAGCGGCAAGACTGTCACCATTCAGACCATGGCCCTGCGACTGCGAATGCGCGGAACCCAGTGCTTCATCATTGCACCGCTCAAAGGCCATGAGTTCAAACGCGCCTGTCATAAGATGGGTGGCACCTACATCAAACTCTCCCCCGGCTCCAGCGACTGTATCAATGTCATGGAGATCCGTCCCACCCTCACACCTGAGATGGAACTGATCGACGAGCTGGACTATACGGACATCGACTCCATGCTGGCACGGAAGATCCAACAAATGCTCACCTTCTTCTCCCTGCTGGTCCCCGACATGACCAACGAAGAGGAACAGATGCTGGATGAAGCTTTGATTGACACCTACGCAGAGTTTGGTATCACCCACGATAACACCAGCCTCTATACTGACGCCAGCCACACCACCATGAAGCCCATGCCCATACTCGGCGACCTGCATCGCCACCTCAAGTCCAACGAGCTGACACAGCGCCTTGCCACCATCGTCAGCCGGTTCGTCACCGGCAGCGCCCAGAGCTTCAACCGCGCCACCAATGTGGATCTGACCAATAAGTATATCGTGCTGGACATCTCCGAGCTGAAGGGCAAGATGCTGCCCGTGGGCATGATGATCGCATTGGACTATGTATGGGACACTGTTAAGTCCGACCGGACGAAACGGAAGATGATTTTCCTGGACGAGCTGTGGCGTCTGGTGGGCGGCACAGCAAATCGGCTCGTCGCCGAGTTCTGTCTGGAGGTCTTCCTCATCGGCCGCGGCTACGGCGCAGGCGCCTGCGGCGCACTGCAAAACCTCTCCGCCCTGTTCGACTTCGAGGGTGGCCAGTATGGCCGCGCCATCCTCAATAACTGTAAGACGAAAATTATCCTGAACCTGGAGCCGGAGGAAGCGGAATACGTCAAGGACGTTTTGAAACTCTCCCACTCTGAGATCCGCAGCATCACCCAGTTCGAGCGCGGCGAGGCCCTGCTTGCCAGCAACAGCAACAAGGTGCCCGTCATCATCAAAATCTCTGATACAGAGAAGCGCATGATCACAACCGACCGCGCCGAGCTGGAAGCCATCGTCAATGAGCTGAAAGAAACCACTGCACCCTCGCAGGAAAACGCATAACCCCATTTATACGCATTTCACACTCAAATACACAGGTGAAAACCATATAAGAAACCGAGGTGACCATCCAATGTTGTTACAAGATGAACAGTATATCGTGCATTGGCTGACCCAATATGGGCCGCTTCCCCAGACGCAGATCGTAAGCCTGCTGCGCCATAAGCCGCCGGAGGTAGCGGCAAAGATCATCCGCGGGTTGAAACGTCAGCAGATGATCTTCGATATCGCCGGTGGCTACTATCTGGGCGTTGACCCGATGGGACAGCCGGACCAGCGTATTATCCATGCGGTTTGGGTCCTGCTCCAGTTTGCTGATAAGGTGGAACCTATGGCCCACTATCCGGCCACTTACCCATCCCAGTTATTCTTTTTGAAAGAGGGTATGGGGTATGAGATTGTGGTGCTCTATGAAGGCGAGCAGCATCTGGCCCGACTACTTCAGCCGCAGGAGGAACTAAAATATATCTTCGTACTGCCGCACAGTGGTATGGCTCAGGAACTGACCCTACCAAACGCCCCATGTCTCTTTTCCAGCGTTGACTATGAGGGCAGGGACATCCCCACAGTGCGCTTCTATGCCGAGGTTGGAGGGAAGTCCGATGTCGCCGCGGTCTGAGTTCCAGCGCAGTCTGGATCAGGCGGATGCGCGGCTGAAGCGAACCGCTCAACTGCTGGCGCGGACCCGGCGGCTTGCCGACAGCGGCAATATCCCGGAAGCCTTCAATATGGCATTCACCTTCGCTGCCGAAGCAGAGAAGCTGACGCTGCTTGCCCGGTCGATCCCCGCCTATACCGGGCATCCACAGGCAGCACTCTTGTCTGAGGAACTGATGGTAGAGACCGTGCCGGTGGATATGGGCTATACCGAGCAGGGTTGGTTCCTGCTCCGACTACCGGCACTGCTGCCAAAGAAGGAGTCCGGCTCCCCCAGCTATCTTCGTGACATGCTCTACCCAGCCATGCGCCGTTTCTTTGCCGGTAAGCTTCCGCATATCTATTCCGACTGTGTGCTGATCTTCCGGCACATCTATGACCGCAACCGACCCGAGCGCAGTTACCGTGACCACGACAACATTGAGCTGAACATGGTGGTGGACATTGTGGCGCTGTACCTGCTGCCCGACGATGCGCCGCTGCGATGCGCCCATTACTATTGCAGCGCAGGCGGCGATACGGATCGGACGGAGATCTACGTGGTGCCCTGTGACAGTCTGCCCGACTGGTTATCCGATGCAAAAAGCGGTGCTTTGGAGGGGGTGACGCTCTATGGAACATACCCTCAGTAAGCGGAAAAAGATATGGATGTGCGGGATGAAATCCGGCCTCTTTTTCCACACAGCGTCCAATCGCTGTGGAAAGCCTGCGAAATCAGGGCTTTCCGGCGGTTATCTGGCCCCGAATTACGGCAAAGGGAGATGCGCCGTTGCCTTAAACTCCACACTGCTGGGAGGGGTGAGATGATAACCCTCCGCCCGGGCAGTCAAACATGGCGCCTACTCCACATACTGGTCGCAACCACGGAATACCCCGCCCGGTCGCTCCACCTCCTCGGCAGTGGGCGCTACTATGAGGCGCTGATTCACCGGCTGGAAACACCACAGGAGTTCCGATCAGTTGACGGGACAGTGCTTGGTCGGTTCAAGGTCTTGAATGTCAGTGGACGGCATGAAAAGAGAACGATCCGACTGAACAAAGCAGCTCTCCCACTCCTCACCCATCTCCACCCCGACGCCTTGGACTACTATATGGCGGCATCCGGTGGTCATCGTTTTTCCGGCAACAGCGACCATATCCTGCGCAACCATCGGGTGGCGGAATCCCTTGTGCTGTGCATGGCCAGCGGCGCCATGGCGCTCCCCTACCAACTGCCGCCCCTGCAAAAGAGTATCATCCAGCACACGGTACCCACATCGCCCAGCTTCTACATTGCCCGCGAAGTCAAAAAGCTGGAGAAGACGGAACTGAGCAAGACCATCTTCACCCGACTCACTGGCGCCCTGTTCAGCCACGGCACCTGCTTCGCCGTCTACAACACCCGTGACAGCGTCATGAAATGGAGTGGTATGGGCGAGTTCAAAACCGCCAACCACCTCACAGAGGTGGCGCGTATGAATGCCGGTGTTGACCGGGTGGATCGGGCGCTGCTATTCGGTCAGGGCAACAATGTTGCCCTAACCACTCTGCTCTCCTCCGCCAACAGCCGCCGCATGGATCTGCGCTTTGATCGTATCTATCCCCATATCCACTTCATTCCCATGGACCGACAGGGTGTCCGACAGCTGCGTCTGTTGCTTCAGCCCGACTGGCAGGAACAGCTCCTCTCCGCCCTGTTCCCTCCGGAACTGAGACCGGACACCCCCGGCAGCATTGAATGCGACGCTAAACGCGGCGACATCCTGATCCTCTCCCATCTGGACGGTGACCTTGCCCGCCTGCTGCGGCTCAAACAAGCACTGGAACATATCTCGGCACCGGTTGAGCTGCTGTGCTTTCCGTGGCAGACGCCATTTCTGAGAGAGTATCTTGGCAACCGGGTCCAGCTCAGAGAACTCACCATCGAGGTACTGGAAGAGGCTCTTGACTTGGACCCACTGTAAGCAAAGGAGCAAATCTTTGAAGAAAGAAACCATCCGAAAACTCGGTATTGCACTTGCCGCCATACTGGGTCTAGGCGCACTGCTCTATCTCAGCGGGCTGGTGGCACAACTGCAGATCAATTACGAGGACTGGCTACATAGTGGCGGTATGACAGGAACGGCGCAGATCGCACCGCTGCAGTATCACCCGCTCCACTGCATCCGCCACGCCTTTACTCCCGCCGGACTTCGCGCAGCGCTGTTGATCCTGACTGTTGGCTCCGGCGTCTTCCTCTTCCTTCGTCTGCGAGATCGGTTTGGAGGCAAGGACCTGGACGACCGCAACTTCGTGCGCAGCAAACGGGGCACATATGGCACTGCCAACTGGATGACCGAAAAGCGAAAGAAGGAGATCCTGGAGGTGGCCAGTCCAAAGAAGGCACGCGGCATCATACTGGGCCGGGAAGAGAATGGTGATGTCATCTGCCTCCCGGAAGACACACGGTACAACAAGCACGTGGTCATCTACGGCGCCAGCGGCACCATGAAGTCAAGAGGCGTCATCCGCCCGGCCATCTTCCAGTCCATCCGCCGTGGCGAGTCGGTACTGGTATCAGACCCGAAATCAGAGATCTACACCGACACTGTCGAGCTGTTCCGCAAACACAACTATACTGTCCGGGTCTTCAACCTCGTCCAGCCCGAGTTCGGCGACTCCTGGAACGCCATGTTCAACCTGAATGGTGACACGCTTATGGCCCAGATCCTCACCGACATCATCATCGCCAACACCAAGGGTGACAACAAAGGCGACCACTTCTGGGATAACGGTGAGGCCAATCTCCTGAAGGCACTCATCCTCTATGTGGATCAGGACACCAGCCGCCCGCCCGAGCAGCGAAACCTCCCTGCCGTCTACCAGATGCTGACCCGCAACACAGAGAAGCAGCTGACCGCCATGTTCGAGCGCCTTCCCGTAACCCATCCGGCCAAAGCCTCCTACTGGCTGTTCAGTCAGGCCAGCGACACCGTGCGCACCGGCATCGTGCTGGGCCTCGGCACCCGCCTTCAGGTACTCCAGAACGAGGCCATCTGCCGCATCACCCGCAGCAACGACATTGATCTGGAACTGCCCGGCAAAGAAAAGTGCGCCTACTTCATCATCCTCGACGACCAAAGCTCGTCACTGGAATTTCTCTCCTCCCTCTTTTTCAGCTGTCTGTTCATCAAGCTGGTCCGCTACGCCGACAGCCGCCCAGACCAGCGCTGCAAAATACCCGTCAACATCATTCTGGAGGAGATGAACAACGTGGGCGTCATACCGGACTTTGCTAAGAAAGTCAGCGTTGTCCGCTCCCGGTCATTGCAGATCATGATGTGCTGCCAATCGCTGCCCCAGATCCAAAACCGCTATCCAGACAACCTCTGGGCCGAGCTGATCGGCAATGCGGACACACAGCTGATGCTGGGCTGTACCGATGACATCTCCGCCAAATACTTCAGCGAACGCAGCGGCGATATGACCGTCGAAGTCAACTCAGTTATGACCATGCGCCAGAGCATCGCCATCGCACAGGTCATCCCCCAGTACCGCTACACCGAAGGACTCGGGCGGCGGCGCCTTCTCACACCAGACGAGGTCCTGCGTCTACCCAACGATGAACTGCTCATCATCGTGCGCAGCCAGGATATCCTGAAGGTCAAGAAGTTCGACTACGTGGACCACCCCTTTGCCAAGGAGATCAAGAAAGTCTCCATCCGCGACTACCGTGCCGCAAAGCCTGACCCACCTGTCCCACCCGTTCCCATACCGACTCCAGCCATACCGTCTGGAGGAAAGCCGGCCGCCACTGCGCGCAGGAAGGCGCCTTTATATGAAAGTTCCAAACCACCTGCAGACTTTTAGTGTCCCAAACTGACTTTGAAGGAGGAATGCTACATGACTGACTTTACCCACGACCCGAACCAGAATTCATTTTCTGGCCAAGCTCAGGAATTATCTGAGCTGATCCAAGCTGGCGGCATCCAAAACGGCAAGCTGCCCGACGACCTGAGCGCAGGTCCCCATACTGACTTGGAATCGGCGATGGAATCCCAGGGAAAGCAATTTAATCCCCCCGTCCCCCAGACTGACTCTGAAGATGCCATCGAGCCTGAAAAGCCGGCTCGCAAACCCAGATCCAGAAAATCTAAAACCCCTGAAGAACCTGTTTCAGAGCCAGTACCACAGGAGCCGGAAGCACTACCGGAGGACGAGGAATCGGATACTCCGGCAGTCCTATCCACAGGTGAAAAGACGCCTCGCCGGGCAAAGAAAAAGATCGTCGCCATTGATGAGGAGCGTCAGGTCCTGACTGATGCAGACCGGATTCAGAACGATCTGCTTGATCTGGTAGAGTCCATGAAGATCAAACGCATCCTCACAGACTCTATCCGAGGTGTGGAGCGTGGCAAGACCAATCCCGACCGCATCTATGCCGTAGTCTATCATGGCGAGTTCAAAGTCCTGATCCCCTCGGAAGAGGCCATCTACGAACCGGACGACTACCGTGGCCAGCGCAAGAGCGACGTGCTTTACTACATGCTCAATAAGCGCATGGGCGCAGAGATCGACTACGTCATCCGCGGCGTAGATCCGGAAACCGGCATGGCGGGCGGCAGCCGCATGGAGGCTATGGCCCTGAAACGCAAGGCCTATTTTTACAAGACTGACCGTAACGGCAACTACCAGCTGTATGTCGGCTCCCGCGCCGAGGCCCGCGTCGTATCCGTCATCCGCGCCGGCATCTTTGTGGATCTGTTCGGCGCCGAATGCTATATCCCACTCAAGGAACTGAGCTACCAGCGCTGGGTGGACGCCAGTCAGCATTTCCAGCCCGGCCAGCGCGTACTCGTGCGGATCATTGAACTGGACCGCAGTGATTGGAACCATCTGCACGTGACCGTGTCGGTGAAGCAGGCCAGCGCCAACCCCTACGAGAAGGCCCTGAAACGCTATGTGGTCGGCGAACGCTACGTCGGCACCGTCAGCTTGGTGGATCTCACCGGTGTATTCGTCTCTCTCGATGGCGGCGTCGATTGCCTGTGTACGTATCCTCCCCGCGGCCGACCGCCCAGAGGCGCCCGCGTCACTGTCCGAATCCTCGGCGTCAACACGGAGAAATGCCGGATCTGGGGCACCATCACCCATATGTCCACTACACGCTGATGGGAGGAAAGCGACTATGCAGAAAAGAAAAAAGATCCCTGCCCTGCTGCTGACCCTGCTGCTCATGCTGGTACTGGCGCCCGCAGCATATGCCGATACCGACGCCAATACGCCTCAAATCACGCAGCAGCCCGACCAGCTGGTCCTGCAGCTCGGGGCACGCTGGGCTGGAGTGGAGTTCGAGCTGCGCACAGACGCCGGTGTCTTCCCGGCCCCGGTAGTTGTCGATGAGTCCGGCATCCTGAGAATGGATCTGGGCGGCAGCACCACCTATACCCTCAGCTGCATCAATTCCACCGTGCCCATCCCCGATCCGGAACCGACTGAGCCGGACACACCACCGACCACACAGCAGGACCCTGCCCCCTCTCAGCCGCCGACCAATAACACATCCGGCAGCAACACCCGGAACGTGGTGCCCGTGGTCTTCTTCCTCGCCGCGCTGGCACTTGCTGTCGTGGGTCTCGTTGCCCTCTTCCTCTCCCGCCGCAGCGCCAGGCAGCGCTATGCCGATTGGGACGATGAGGAGGAAATTTGAGCAAACTGCACGAAAGATTTCCCCATACTGACCCCAGCGCCCCGGCATTGGCTATTGCACCAAAAATGCGCATTTCCTGCCATTATATTGACTTTTTCTGGCATTTATGCTATATTATGAGCAGATCAAGAACTGCGCTCAGGCTTTCGATCCGTCGTTGGCCACGGCGGCAGACTTGCCTGATGAGCGGCAGGGAATCGTTACGGGACCACTTGTCCGATGGTCCCATACAGCGCAGATCTTGCAATAAGATGTAGCCGGAAGGCTGCTGAAATACAGTACAGAGTCGAATGCTGGAATCGACGTTTAACTCCAGCACTTGACTCTGTATTGTCTTTTTTGGCAGTCTTCCGGCTTTTTTCGTACCCTGACACAATCCTGCGGCCTGTTTTCCATTCCGGAAGACGGTCGTCTCGAATGGAGGTTTTGATAGATGAGCCGAAAGAATACGACCTGTCTGCTCCCCAAGAATGGGCAGCAGCTGCGCTGCCACTGCGGGTGCCTTGCTGTGCTGCGCCCGGCCGAGGAGGTGTGTAAGCCCCCCTTCCCCGGCGCCATGGCTTATGTCTGCAGCAACTATCCCAAATGCGATTCCTTCGTGATCGCGGACCCGGTCACCAAGCAGCCCAGAGGGAGCCTCGCCGACAGCAACCTGCGTCGTCTTCGCTACCTCGCCCATAACCAGTTTGACCGGCTGCATCAATCCGGACGGATGACCCGCAAGGAGGCATATCGCTGGCTGGCACATGTGACCCAGTCGCCGGCCGGGCACGCACATATCGGGCACATGGGCGCCTATTACTGTCAGGTGGTCATCCGGGAGAGCAAAAAGCTGCTCCAGGACCCCAATCCGAACGCCGGTCGGATCCGGCCAAATATAGGAGGTGAGTATCATGCTGCCGCTCAATGATGAGCAGAGAATCCTGGTAGAAGAAAATATGGGCCTTGTGGGTAAGGTCATCAAGGACTGCCTGCAGAACCCCTCCGCTCAGGGATGCTATACCTATGACGATCTATTTCAGATTGGCTGCATCGGTCTATGCAAGGCAGCACAGACGGACCGGCCCGGCCGCGGCGCCTTCTCCACTTACGCCTATATCCTGATCCGCAATGAGATCTACAACGAGCTGGAGCGCGGTACCCGGTACGCCCGGGAGGTGTCTTCCTGCTATCTGGAACTGGAGGATGACCCGCGTCAGGAAGACTATGAGCAGCAGCTGCGCTGCAGAGAGCTCATGAGCCTGTTGGACCGGGCTGAAGCTACAGCTACCGGTATCACTGCCAAGGGGATCCGCGCCCTGCGCATGATGTGCGATGGGTATTCCTGCAGGGAGATCAGTGCCCACTACGATACCACCCCCAACAACATCACCGCCTGGATGAGCAAGGCCCGCAAGTACCTGGCAAGCTTTGCTCAGCTATCCCCATCTGTTTGATGAAGATAATATGAGCTGCCGTACAGCGAAAGAGAGAACATGCTCTCTTCCCTGTGCGGCAGCTCTTTTTTTGTTTATGGAGGATTGAGGATTGTTATATGTGTTTGAAGCCTGCCCTGTTTGCTATCTCAGTCTTCCCGCTTCTGCTTCTTCATCCCATGGTAAAGGGCTGAAACTCAATTTTGATCCGCATCCCCATTCCCGCAGCGAGGCGCTGGAGCGTCCGCAAGGACGGGTTGGCACTGCCGCTCTCCAGTTTGCTGATGTCTGCCTGTGCAATACCGGTCTTTTCGGACAGTTGCTTCTGGGTCATCCCGCTGCTCTTGCGGGCGTCGATCATAGCCTGCATGATGGAAAACTCAGGCTCCAGAGCCTCATACTCTGCCCTGACTTCCGGATCCTGCAGCTGCTCGTTCAAAAAGTCATTGAATTTACTCATGGTCTGTTCTCCTCTCTGCCGAGATAGTCGGCGCGATATCGCTTCGCCCGCTCAAGTTCAGCAGGCGGTGTCTTCTGTGTTTTCTTGATAAATCCGTTGGTAAGGATCACCCGTCGGCCGACTATGAAAAAATACAAAACGCGGGAAATATCAGAGCCTACCTTCGCCCGCAGCTCAAAGATGCCATCACCCAGCGGTTTGGAGCACGGCTCCCGGAGATCCGGGCCGTTGTCTGCCAGCAGCGAGATCGTCCGCAACATCTTAGCGCGCATCTTCTTATCCAGGCTCAATATGAAGTCCTTTGCCGGTTCTGTGCCGTCGGTCTTATCATAAAAAATCACTTCATATTCCTGCACATTCAACCCGCCTTCCAACTATGGGATTTATCCTATATTTATTGTATGGGATAAATCCTATATTGTCAAGCAGCTTTTGAAATTATTATATCCTCTGCCCGTTCATTCTATGTTGACCCAGCCCATTTGCAGCGCACCCGCCTTTCGGGACATACTAACCTACGTCTCTCCTGTCGTGTCATTCAGTACACAGAGATAGCAATTCCCGTACAACGCCGCTGTACCGTACTACCTTTCTGTGCAGTAAAATATAGACAGGAAGGTGGTGATCGCTTGGATGTTTTGTCGAGAATTAAAACATTGATGGAAGCACGGGGCTGGACAGCCTACCGGTTGGCAAGTGAGGCCGGTTTGACTGAGTCCACCATTCAAAATCTGTTTCGTCGGAATGGAATCCCTACCCTTCCCACGTTGGAAGCGGTCTGTTCCGCCTTTGGCATAACGCTTTCTCAGTTTTTTGCTGATGATGATATGGTTGAGTGTACGCCGGAGATCAAACGGTTGATGGAGGCTTGGACACCCTTGACTCAGGAGCAGAAGGAGGCTTATCTGAAACTCATGGAGCTCTACCAGCATGACTAGCGACTTGCCGTGCCACCCGCATTTCCTCTGGTAAAACTGCATACCCTGTAAGACACGCCGCCCGTCTCCGCGTTGTCTGGCGGCTGATTGTTCATGACCTCTATCGGTGCATAGCATTAGAAATAATGCTGTGCACCGACTTTTTTTGCGTTTTCTGGGTCATTCCGCCTACCCGCATCGGGATAGGGTGTGAAAGGGGACAAGTAACCGCCTCCGCGGGTAAGGAGGGAGGTGAAATCTTGCATCTTTCACCCTCCCAGAAAGCAAAAGTCTGCAGGCAGTTTGAACGTTTTTGTAAGGATGTGCTGGAATGCGAAAGCATCGACTACATCCGACACATAACGGCACGTGCTGAGCACGTGATTACATTTTCCGATCTTCCGGAGCCGGTATTGGAGCAGCTGCACACCACGGATACATACCCTTCCGATATGTACCTGTTCGATGTGTGCGGCTTCCATCTGCCCATCCACGATGATCGGTTGGGACAAGCACTTTTGGAGATCGGGGTGGAAGGTTACAGCATCCTGCTGCTCTCCTTCCTGCTGGATCTGAGCGACCGACAGATCGCCCTGCTCCTCAACAGTTCCAAATCTTCGATTCAGCGCCGCAGAACAGCATTTTTTGAGACGCTTAAATCCAAAATGAAGGAGTGATTGCCATGCCGCGCCATCGCAAGAAGCCACGGGCCCTGCTCGACTACGATACCATCGCAGCTGCCTCTACCGGCGATCCGGACGCTATGGCCGAAGTTCTCAGACACTTCGATGGCTTCATCTCCAAACTGGCCACCCGCACATTCCGTGATGCCAACAATGTCTCATTCAGCGGTGTCGACCAGGAGATGAAGGAACGGATGCAGCTGAAGCTCATCGCCAGCATCATTAAGAACTTCGATCCAATCCCCAAGTAACCAGCCCTGCCGCATTTGGGTATGGGCGTTCTTCCCCCTTTCCGCGCCCATACACCCCCCACCTATGCCGATACTTTGTCTATATCCGCATCGTCTGTTTGTAATGAAAACTGTACAATTTTCGTTACAAATCGTATATTTGACCGTCAAGTCGAGAAAACTAAAGGCACCCACTTGCATTTTGTAATGAAAACTATATAATATTCATTACAACAAGGAGGTGCCGCTATGGCCAATCAGACGATCTACAACTGTATATTGGAGCGCATCCGAGTCGCAGAGCCGGAGTCTGTCTTCGTGTCTACCGACTATGTGGATCTGGCTGATGTCAATACGGTGCGGCAGTGCCTGTCCCGTATGGAGCAGACAGGTGAGCTGCAGCGGATCATGCGCGGCGTCTATTACCGGCCCGTCTTCAGCCAACTGCTGGGTGAGTATGAGGCTCCGTCGCCCCATCACGTGGCGCAGGCCTTGGCCCGGAAGTTCAACTGGAGCATTGCACCCTCCGGCGCCACCGCACTGAACCTGCTGGGCCTATCTACGCAGGTCCCCGCCAAGTGGTCCTATATCTCCGACGGCCCCTACCACAAGTTCAATGTGGGCAAGTTGGAGTTAGAGTTTAAGCATCGAAGCAACCGGGAGATCTCCGGATTGTCCTATAAGAGCGCCATGGTCATACAGGCCCTGCGCGCTTTGGGCAAGGAAAATGTGGATGACACTACCATTAAAAAACTGCAGCGGCTCCTGACCGATCATGAAAAGCAGGCGCTTTTACAGGAGGCGCAGCAGGCGGTAGCGTGGATCTATAACCTCATCAAAAAAATCTGCCGGGAGGACTGATATGTATAACATCGCCAAAGCATCTGAGCAGGACCGCCGTGTTCTGTTTCGTAATACCGCGCAGCAGACAGGGCTGCATGAAGCTATCATCGAAAAGGACTTCTGGGTCTGCCTGACACTGGACCACCTCTTCCATCACAGTCCCTGGAAGGCAGCCTTCACATTCAAAGGGGGCACCAGCCTCTCCAAATGCTATGGGTTGATCCAGCGTTTTTCCGAAGATATTGACCTGATCCTGGATTGGCGCGTGCTGGGCTATGGACTCCATGAGCCATGGGCGCCGCGCAGCAATACAAAGCAGGATCAGTTCAACAAGGAAGCAAACGAGCGTGCCGAGCAGTTCCTGCGCGACATCCTCCTCCCTTCCCTGCGCAGCGAGTTCAGCATCATACTGGGTATGGAAGCGGACCTCTACATAGATCCGGACGACGAGCAGACCATCTGTTTCCGGTACCCCAGTATCTTTAAGACCGAGTCCATTCTGCAGGTGATCCGGCTGGAGATCGGCGCCCTGGCTGCATGGACGCCGTCACAGCCGCGGGAGATCCGCCCCTATTCCGCCGAGCGATACCCAGCTGCTTTCCGGCAGGCCAGCACTGTGGTACTGACCGCAGCGGCTGAGCGCACCTTCTGGGAGAAGGTGACGATCCTGCACCATGAGGCCAATCGCCCGGAGCATCTGCCGATGCCCAGCCGCTATTCCCGCCACTACTATGACCTGTACTGCATCGCCCACTCTGAAAGCAAAGCGGCCGCCTATGAGGACCTGGATCTGCTGGGCCGGGTCGTGGAGTTTAAGATGAAGTTCTATCCCCGTAAGTGGGCGCAGTACGAACTGGCCCGGCCCGGTACCATGAAGCTGTGTCCGCCGGAATACCGCTATGCCGCGTTGGAAGAGGACTACGCGGTCATGCAGGGTATGATGTTCGGCGAGTGCCCCTCTTTCGCTGACCTGATGGCATTCATCCGCGAGCTGGAAGCAGAGATCAACGCTCTATAAAGTTCCCCTATAACCAAAGCCCTGCACGGAGCCGGAATCGCCGGTGCCGTGCAGGGCTTTTTTAAGTTCCTTTTCGATGTGGCTACTCTTTGGTGCAATTACAATAAAAAACTATACAAATGTGCGTAAGCTACGATATAATGTTGGTGAAAATCCCAATAACCACCAATGCACGCAGATAGGAGCGCACCTATTATGAGATTTCCTTGGCAGAAACGGAAAGTCGAGCAACCAACCGATTTTCCCCTCAAACTGAATACCGATAACCTAAACTGGTGCCGGGATGCCCGTTTGCTGCTGATCGAGGGAAATGGCACTCTAAAATGGGAGTCGCGCGGAAGAAACGAGGACTGGAGTCAACAATATGCGCTGACGTTGCGCGGAACACCTCTTATTGTCCACAATGCACCGGAATGCCCTACCTGCGCCGGGTTGCTGGCGACTGGATATGGATTGGACAAAGCCGATGCACCGGAATTGCAGCAAATCAGCGATGTCATCAATGCACCATATGTGGATCTGGACACATCCATCGCTTCCATGGCCCCGTTGCTGGGGCTTCTGTCCTCCGGTCTTTATGTAATTGCAGAAGGAGACAGCTTCCCTGCCGATGGAAATGGGAACTTTTTCTGGGATGTTCCCGACGCATTTTCCAATGTAGAGGCTACCGGGCCAGCTTGGTACAATGACCCGGATTTTGAATTTACTTACAGCGAAGGCGCTCCTGTCTTTCTGTATCCTTCTCAGCCAAGAACTCGTTTGAATCAAGAGCGTGTGGATTATTACACGCAGCGCTTTGACACAACAGACACATTCCCCAGGGCGATTGCATTTTCCTGTGCTGAAGGCATTTCTGTTTTGTTGGACGGCCACCACAAGGCTTGTGCCGCCGCGCGACTTGGGCGGCAACTTCCCTGTATCACGATTTTTCCGTTTGGCGGCTACTTCTATGCACAGGCAAGGTCCAGCTCTACGCCTGTTCCGGACCGCGCGTATTTTGGTCCCTTTACCGTTTCCATATCTCAGTTACCCGCCAAGATACTCCCTGCAAAGCCTTGGCAGCAAACTACCGACACGCGCCCAGCCCCTTACTCGGGAAACCTAATCCGCGACTCAAAACTCCCCCAGGAATTCGTTGACGCAGGGCGCAATTATCCAACATGGTATGAGTTTGGCATTACGACCGTAGCGGACATTGGCAAGGTTACCGATGACGATTTATCTTTGTGGTTGGAAAACCCACTCAAGTACAGTCCTCAGCTTCGAGCCGCACTGATCTATCTTAGATGCCACTGCGATCCTCAACTGAAAGAGGTGGCTATGAAGTGTGCTGACTCGTCCGACCGCTGGAGCAAACTGCGTGAAGCGGCTTTTAACCATTTAGCTGCGCTCAAAGGCGATCCAGAGGTGGAGCAATACTTTATCGGGTATTTTGTTGATGTTGAAACCGGTTATGAATCGGATGTGTTGACCGACATAGCAAATAGTTTTTGGTCTTGATATATGGGCTTGGGAGAGAAAACATGAGAATATGGCAATTACACTTTACAAGAAATAATCATCAGCAAACGGGCCAGAGATGTCATAAAGAAAACAGTTCGCCGTTGCAACTGCATTCCCGTGCTATTCGCGGAAAGTATTCCTGTAGAGGAGCTAAATCAGAGCCAGTCATATCCACAGCTCGGACATAGGGACGAGTGAAAAAGTGCCAACAGCTGAACCAACATCCTATTGGAGAACAAAAAATGACTGAAAACTATATTGTAAGTCTTGTGGCGTGGATAATTCTATATGCCTCATTCTGGCTTACAAAGCACAATCCAGTTAGCACTGCATTTCGGAGGCGTGAATGCCACACCGGGTTTCTTGCTAAATGGCTGGAGAAAACTATTTTTCCATTTCGATGGTATGGCTCGCGCCCAACTTATGAATACGCTATCGGCTTACTGCTACTGTGCTGCATACTATTCACGGTATCGTTGCACATTTCTGTTGCCCACTTTGATTTGCCGCAGATTTATTTTGACACGGTTTACGAACACTGCAGATTTACATTCATCAGCGGCATCTGTGCAGTGTGCGGCTATTACTGCCTCATCGTCGATGTCTCTCGAATTGAAAAGGTCTTATATATTATAGCAGCGCTTTTCTTTTGGGGATTTGCATTAGTATCGTTTCTGTTTCCGTTCTTCTGTTAAAGCCGACCTGATTTGACGAAAAAAAGCCGGGCTGTTTTGTCGGATAGCCGGAGTGTTTTGGCTGCATGGCCGAGTTGTTTTGTCATTTTATCGGCTGTTTGATGTGGCAAGCCACATTTCGTCATTTATAAAGGAACAAAACATTAGATTTTTCGTCTATTATCGTGTAAGATATAATAGAACTTGTGTCTATAACGAAAAACGAGGTGGTGTAGTATATGAAAGCACAGTCCAAAACGATAGGAATGGCTATTGGCGTTGTTTTAATAATTGCTATATTTACTGGGGTGGTGTTGAGCAGCCGGGGTCAAGCTATTTCAAGTGAAATTTCGGGAAATTCGGAGGGAGGTGCCGCATTGTCTCTCGCAAACACGGAGGATACAGAAATTATAATAAATGAACTCGCCTCGGAAATTCCCGAAACAGGCTTCTTTGCTTTGGGCCCCGACAACTACCATGAATACACAAAAGAAGAGCTTTTTGATTACTATGGGATTGAATTTGATATTTCAAGTGTTTTCCCCGACATGATTGAGGAGAACACCGGGTCTTATGGCATCTTCAAGTTCAGCGATGGAAGCGATATGCAGGGGCATAATTTCATATGGGCCAACCCTATCGGTAATGAGAAAGTAAGTATAGAAATAATCAAAGACGGAGCACCAAAGTCGGACAATACCCAAGTAACTAACGATAGTGCGCCATTGGCCTCTACAATTTCGGGAGAAAATGTAAATATATTCCGCTTTGACAGTGACGAGCAAAGTGGATATTATGCTGAGTTCGTCCACAAAAGTCTCGGGTTTACAGTCTATGGGTACAACTTCGATAAAGATGATTTTGTCAGGATTCTATCCTACTTAATTTCTTGTTAACACGACTGGCAAGAGTGCCAGCGGTTATCTACGTAATGGGGCAGAGATAGGATGGAGCGATGGCAGTGTCTCACCCACCTCGGATAGAAAAACGCTTAATGGTTCTTACCATTGGTCAATTCCCGTGAGTCTTGACGACGTGGAATCCGTTAGCATTGGTGAGACTGTAATCCCTATATCCTAAATATGATAGAACATCCTGCATCGACGCAAATCATCGGTGCAGGGTGTTCTGAGGGACTAAAGCCCTTTGAAAATGTCCAGATTGTTGAGCATGTCATCCAGATTGACCGTGGGGGCCGGGGCCTGCCCGGGATCAGAAGTCTCAGGCACCAACTTCATTCCGGCCATCAACTCCTCCACGGCAGCACGAGCCATGCTCTTGACCATAGTTTCCATCTGTTCTCTGCTTTGGGTCTGCTGTACGACAATGTTGATTTTTCCATCCGGTAGCATGACCTCCGGGTGTCGCTCCATGTACTCGATCAGAGCAGGCACAACCACTTTGCTTTTATGGTTGCCGAGTCGTTCCATCAGCTGCCCGGCGCGGATCTGCTCTTCGGAGAAGGCGTCCCACTGGAGAGAGTATCTGTACTTATTATCCGCGAACAATACCATCCCCTCCTCCGTTATAGGTCTGCATCCGGCTCAGCTGAGCATTGGCCAGCATACCGTAGCCGATGGCATTGGCACGCTGATCGGGAATGAAGTCCGCATGAGCCACCATGGGAGAGCTTTCGATAAAGTTGCGGAACAGAGCGGCGCCGCCACCAATGAAGATGGCCGGGGTAGCACGCAGATCTACCTTCAGCTCACGCAGCTTATCGAGGATCTGGCTGGAATAGCTACGGGTTTCAGAGAAGATGGTATCCTGCACCTCCTGCGGGAGAATGCTGGGGCGGCCCATAATGATGTCAGCGATATGGTCGTCCTCGATCTGAATATCGTGCAGGGCGCTCACCTTGCCGATGATCGCGTTGTTCATATCAATGACGCCAAGCTCCAGGCTCCGGCAGAACTGCATATCGGGTCGGGTGGTACGGAGCAGCAGCACGTCAGTCGTATAGCCGCCAATATCCACCACGAAGGTACGAGGTGTCTCGCGCAGCTTCTCGGCCTGGGGCACCACGGCTGCGTAGGCCTGCGGATAGACAAATACCTGCTGCACCATCAGGCAGATAGGCGTGTCATTGAAGACGAACTGGATGGAGCCGCGCTTGAAGTAGTTGGCAAACTTATCGCGCAGGGTGCCATAGTGTTCGGGCGGCAGACCGACCGCCAGCTCCACGCTGAGCATAGGCTGCAGTTGTCCCATCTTCCGCAGCTCCATGGCGATGGCAAAGAGAGTGAGGATGAAGAACCGGTCATCACGGGTCTTATCGCGCATGAAGGAGATGCGCTGACCGGAAAGAGCCCAGAACTTCCCGCCCCATTCCAATACATCCGTCTGGAGCGGCGGTTTCACAGGGTACTCGGCAAGGCCGGATGTGAATACGAAATTGGTAGTCTTCACGGCAGAGTTTCCGTGGTCAATGGCAAACAGCATAAGGGATAACCTCCTAAATTGTATTGATACTCAATTACACAGATGAACGTGCGTATTTACAACGGGAATACGCATATTATTTTGAAATGCACAGAAAAAACGGCGGGGCTCCAGGGGTGGAGCGTCCGCCGTTTTCGGATTAAGATTGTGGTTGTCTGCGTTCCAGACAAAACTCCCAGATATAGTCGTCAAGACCGTTGTAGTCCGGCACCCAAAGGTAGGTGCCAAAGGTGATGGGTAGGCAACCGAGCATCAGGGTCAGATTTCGGTTCGCCTCATCCACATGCCAGTTTTTAAGGTAGTCCATATCGAAGCAGGTCATCACGTGCCTTACGCCAAGGCCGATCAGCTCATCCAGCACCAGTTTCAGATGCCGGATGGACGTGACGCCTGGTATGGCAATGACTGTCTGCCCGGTAAAGTGATGGACGATGTCGGCTTTCATGTACCCCTCGATCAACAGGATGGACTCACGTACAGGGCCTACCACATGACACCAGTTTTCGGCAGCGGCGCCGTCAAGTTGCTCCGGTGTAGAGAAGGTGAGGAATTTGCCGCCACGCTTCATTTTCTTATCCAGACGGATATGGAGGCTTTGGATGCGGCCTTCTCTATCTCTGCATGGGATCATGATTCCGCGCAGAGGGAAGTGCATCGTCCAACGCCCATTCTCGCCGCGGTAGAAGCCGGGCACACCGTAAAGCTCCAATCCCTCCAGGACCAGCGTTTTGGCAATGGTCTCATGACCAACCAGCGGTGTTGTGCGATACTGGAATTTGAAAATAGCCTCTTCCGTCAGACCGCGATCCAGCAGGTTTTGCTTATGATCGGATGCCAATGTCAGGTGATTGAGCAGTGCAGAGTAGACGCGATGGCGCGTCTCAATGTCTGCCAGCTGAGCCTGCGGTATATCAGGCGGTGGTGGAAGTTGCCTATGTGTTCGTTTGCTCTTCTTACCGGAACCAGACGATCCGTTACGACCGAAGCGTTTCTCCAGCTCCTTACGCACATCATCGCGGGAGATCCCCATGTAATAGGCGTATAGATCAAAGACACCGCCTTCAAACTGACCACACTTGGGGCAGCGAAACACATCCTTCTTTAAGTTGATGTTCAGCCGCCCTTTGCGGTGTTGACTGCCACTTTGACATTTGGGACAGGGGATATTATAGGATACCTTCCCATAGGGTGGCTGCGGAATAGGCAGCAGAGGGATAATATCCGTCATGTGATAGTCCATAGTGGCTCCTCTCGGTGGAGGGACGACACCTTTGTGCCGACCCTCCACAGCGTTTGTTTATGCGCTTGCCAGCGCCTGATCGCAGATGAGTTTCGCAGCTGCAATGACCTCTGCATCACCGGTGAATTTGGTAGCGATCCAAACCAGTGCGTTGGGGTCAGCCGCGACCATATCGCCCAGCGTCTTATCCTTATATCGCGTGATAGGGCAGGGGGTACGCATGGCCTTCTCCAACGGCGACAGTTCCGGAGCGGTCGGCGCCGGAGCCGTGGTTGCTGGCGCAGGTACAGGTGCGGTCGGGCCAACGGTGGGAGCTTCCCCTGCTGGGGCGGTACTCCACGTGATGGCGCCCAGCTCATCCACGGCCGGTGTGTCAAAGGAGTCACCGGCCGCACTGAACTGCAGGCCAAAGCCTGCGTTGCGAAGAGCGATACCGACTGCTGCGGTCTGTGCCCACTCGCGGGGGGACACAGTAGGCTTATCAGGTAAGTATCCTCTGGATGCCGTCGCCTCAGCCAAATACTGATCGGGCGGCAGGTTGTAGTGCGCATAGATGCGCGCGGAAGCCACGAAGCAGTCTTTTGCCGCAGTTACAGTCACGGCAATGCGCCCTTCCGGGTATTTCAGGCGGAACCAGGCCATTTGGGACATGACCGGCAGACGGCGTCGAGTCTCATTACTGCTCAGATCACTGTAATCCACAGCGAGTACGGAGGGATCGAACCCCTCCACGGCATTGATGCGCTCGATAGCGGCTATGGTCGCCTGCTTGTTCAGATCATTGCTCATTTCTGCATTTCCTCCTTCGGATCCGGGATGGGAACAAAGGTGTTCCTGAATTGGAGCCACACGGCCAGCACAGCGGAGATCGCTCTGCTAATAGCACTGGCATACTGATCAGGCGCCGATGCGTTGAAGCTGCTGAACCGGCTGCGGTAATCAGTCACGACGAGGGCAAGATTGTTTTGGGCGCTGTTACGCTCGTTGGCGGTGTTGGGTCCACGGTCGGGGCCGTAGCGTCGCTCCTGTGTCATGCACTGGATGAACGCATCCACCATCTGATAATGGCCACGCAGACAGTTGGGGTCAGTGGTCTGCGGGGCGGACTTACAGAAGGACTGGCAGGTCTCCAGAACGCTGATGCGATAGATGACCTCGCCGTAGGACCAGAGCAATCCTGCGTGGGAAGGGTTCTGGGCCATCATCTGTTCGACCTGACAGCGAAGATTCCAATACTTTTCAAGGACTGTTGCCATGTAGATGTGCCTCCTTTACGTACAGTTTTGAAGTTCATTCAGGCGTGCAGCCAGGTGCGTGCAGCGCTCCTGCTCATTGTTATTTTCAATGGCGTAAGCGACGGCGCTCCAACTGCCGACAATGGTGGCGGCCAGCTTTGCACGGGTGATGGCAGTATAGATCAGCGACCGCTGAAGCATCCTGCCGCCCTGAATGCTGATAAGCACGGACATGTGCTCTCCGCCCTGTGATTTATGGATCGTGGTGGCGTATGCAAGCTCCAGATGGCCCAGAGCCTCTACCGTCTGATAGAGCACCAGCCTGCTGTCCCCGAAATCCACCTCCACGGTGAAAGAGTCGTCCATCGACTCGACCCCGGTGATATAGCCGATATCGCCGTTACTGACTTCCTCAGTATTCTTGTTCTGCATGACCTTGTCGCCCAGACGGAACAGCCGCTGACCAATGACCAGCTCCGGCTTATCCGGACTGGCTGGATTAACGATGTCACGCAGCCGCTTATTGATGGTGCGGGCGCCGGTAGCCGTTTTCTCACGGTATGGGGTGAGCAGTGCCACATTATCCACACCATACTTACGCACCTCTTCCAGATACCGCATGACCAGCAGATCTGCAGCACGGTCAAAGTCAGGCGCGGGGATGAACTGGAAGTCACGGTTGTTCAGCTCCAGGTTGGTGTCACCCAAACGGATCCTGCGTGCATTTTCAGCCACAAGACTGCCTTCCGATTGGCGGAAGACCTTGTCCAGCTTGATCACAGGCAGTGCCCGGCTGGCAATCAACTCGCGCAACACGGCACCGGGCCCAACGGAGGGCAGCTGATCCACGTCGCCGACCAGTATGAGCCGGCAGTTGAGCGGCAGCGCATGAAACAGGTTCCAGGTCAGCAGCATATCCATCATACTGACCTCATCACATAAGAGCAGGTCGGCGTCCAACGGCTCCGGCATCTCCAGCCTACGCAGGCCGCCGCCCGTCAGGTTCAGGGCCTTATGCGCCGTGGTGGCGGGGAAGCCGGTACTGAACTCCATACGTCGCGCGGCGCGGCCGGTAGGCGCACAGCAGATGATCTGGTTATCGGGGAACCATCTGGCATAGATATTGAGGAGGATCCTCTGCAGCATGGTTTTGCCGGTACCCGGGCCGCCGGAGATGATACACAGTGGGTATGACAGCGCTGTCTTCACTGCCTGCCGCTGTTCCGGTGCCAGTGTGATGCCAAGTGCAGCCTGTTCTTTGTCGATCTCATCGTCAAGATCGGCCACATAGGGCAGCCGGTTCATGGTCAGCATCTCGCGGATCCGCTGTGCCACATCCTGTTCCGCCTGAGCGTAGACCGGGCGGTAGACATGGTCGTGGTAGAGGATGAGTCGCCCTGCCTTGAGCATGGAGAAGGCGTGCTGCGCCACCTCCATGCGGCGCAGTTCCGGTGTGTCCAGGACATGGATCGCGTCACGGATGAAGAACTCCTTATGCTGGCACAGATGCCCATTGTGCTCTTGTCTCTCCAGTGTGTAGAGCAGAGCTGCGGCGATCCGGTCGGGATCCGTCTTCGGAATGCCTGAGCGTGCCGCCAGCTTCTCCGCCAAACTGAACTCGATGAGCCCGCGTTCATAGATGGAATAGGGCTTGTTGCGCAGTAGGAACTCAGCTTCGTAGCCGAGCTGTTTTTGCAGGTGTACGGCCTGTGTGGCACTGACATCCAATGGCGCCAGCAAGGTTATGATCTTCCGGGCACAGCGCGTTTCCATATAGGAGTTTCGGATCAGCTCACTGCGCTTTTGGCCAATGCCAGGCACCTCAGAAATCCGGTCCGGCTCACGATCCAGTATGTTCAGAGTATCCTCCCCAAACTTATCGTAGATCTGGGCTGCCAGCTTCTTGCCGATACCTTCGATCAGGCCGGAGGACAGATAGGCGACGATGCCGTTCTTACCCGGTGCGATGACCTCTTCATAGGACTCCATTTCAAACTGTAGTCCGTAGCGGGGGTCCTTACGCCAGTGTCCCTGCATATCCACCTTCATGCCTTCCATAGTGGGTAGGTAGTGGCCAACCACTTTGATAGACGTGAGCTTTTCACCGTGGCCGTCCAGCACCTTTTCCCGCGGTGTGAATATGGCGATCATGTAGCTGCCCTCTTTCGCCTCTTCCAGAGAGTGAGGGTAGAGGAGCTTATAGAAGCTGCATTTCATATGGAGGCATACACCCCCCCTCGCCGATCATGGATGATTTGTGGTCTGGAATCCGTCGTCATAGACTTCATCTCCTTCCAAGAAAGCGGGAGAGCGTGGTGGTACACGCTCTCCCGGCTCAGTGTTGTTCTCATGCTGGCTGGATAGAAACCTTCACCTTCCGGCTCTCGCTGACATTAAGCACATCCGCATAGATGGACGGATGCTCTTTCTTCAGCCGGTCAGAGTTGACGCGCCGGGTCGTTCTGGTCACAAAATCCACCAAAAGTTTATCCGTGGTGGTGGCCAGTACGCCGTGCTCGTGGTTCTTCATCAGCTCAGCGATTCGCACGCTATGTGCAGTAATCGCCTCCTCGTTTGTAGTGATTTGAGATCTCAGTTTGGAATTGATGCCCTGCAGCTCAGCGATCTGCCGCAGGCTGCGCTCGTACTTGGCAGGGAACTCGATGGTAGGTAGTCCGGCCTGGCTGGCGCCGTAGATACGGCTTAAAGACTCCATAGCCAGAGTGGGTGCCACATCGGTCATGGTGGGCGGCTTATCGCGCTTCAGGCTCCAGATCCACTGGTCCAGCCGCTCAAAGATCATATCCTCTTTCGCACGATCACGCAGCAGGCGAGGTGTCGCCAAATCGTTGTCGGGATTATTGCCCCAGATAGCAGCAAAGTCACCGATCTGTACGTCGGCCACTGCCATGTAGTAGCGCAGCTGCAGCTCATAGTAGAGGGGATACCGTCCATCTGCCCAGTCGTCACGCTTATAGAATGTGGGGTTCTTGCATTCCAGGATCCCCGGCTCGCCGCTGTCCTTATCCTCGAACCGATAGTCGAAGTCGGCCAGTGCGTAGGGGAAGTCCGCGTGCTGATACATGTTGGTATCCGGAACGACCTTGTTGCCTGTGACGATCCCATAGAAATGGGCTGCGATGGGCTCCATCATGTGTCCCATATCCAACTGGTTCTGGTTTTTGGGATCACTGCGCTTCATGCGCCCCTTTTTCTGCATCCACAGCTCCAGAGGAGTTACCCACGGATTGACGCCAAAGATGGTAGAAACGTCACTGCCACCAACGGTGTACTCGATGTCGCCTTTCGGCCCATGATCACGGCATTCCAGCCAGCGGTCGCGGGGCATACCTTCGCAATCACAAAGAAGAATCGGTGCTGCCATCAGTAACTCACCTGCTTTGCATAGTCATAGTCGCTCCAACGCAGGGTCAGAGCGCGGGCCATGGTTTCCTGCACAGTGAGCAGCTTACTCTCAGGCACGCCGCTGGTCTTCATGATGAACGGGATCTCCTGCATGGACATGAAGACATCATGTGCCGTCGCAGGCCCGTTACCGATTGCCGCCTCAAACATGGCGATGGACTCCAAAGCTGCCTTCTTGGGCAAGGAGAGTTTTTTGCAGATGGCCGTCATGGCGTTGACCGGATGCTCCAGCTGCACCGTCAGCAGATTGGTGAGTCGGGCGATGGAGTCGCCGTACTGGGCGAACAGCTGGTCCAAGCTCTCGATGAAGTCGGGGATCTTGGACTGGCGCCGATGCTCCACGGCCACGATGCTGCCGATGTGGATGGGATGCTCCAGACCGACCAGCAGAGCGGCCACCTTTGCAGATGCCATGCCGGTATCGGAGGTGGAGAAGCGGATACCGGGCGTCAGGCGACTGGCCGTAGCCTTTTTGCCCATGGACTCCAGCATCTTCTCATACGCACCCAGCAGATCTTCCTTCTGCATGGGCAGCGACCAGGATGCGCTGGTGATAGCGTGGTCGGAATAGCCGCCCAGGAACCGATTGTCCGGGAACCGGGCGTCCATCTTGTCACGCAGGCCCTCCAGCAACTGATCGATCTCCAGGATGGAGTAGTCGCGGCTGTCACCGGAGTGTGCGGCGGCGACCTTCTCATCGCGGATCAGCAGAAGGGCGCCGGACTTGTTGTGCAGAGCAAGGCAGGAGTTGAGCACTTCCGATAACTTCTCACGGCTCAACTTCGGTAAAGCAGTGCCATTGATCTTCGCCCGATCCAACAGGCTCTTGTACGCGGTATCGCGCAGGGGATAGTAGTGGTCGCCCAGCTTGATGGCCAGCCCCAGGTTATCCGCGGTGTCACGAATCGCATCCTCGCTGACAGCGGGTGCGAAGCTGGTGCGGTCGCCAAACAGGGGCGAGTTCTTGTCCAGAGGCGCCACCGTCAGGTGGTTGACCTCCGTGCGCTCCCATCGACTTTCCTGACGCATCTTCTCATGATACGCGAGCATGAGGGGGAAGCTGGTGAAGTTGATGGAGTAGCTGTCCTGGCAGGGTTTTGACATAGTTCATTGCTCCTTTCAGATTTTTTTGGCGGGGGATTACCGCCTTGATATGCAAAAACAGCGCCGCCCCGGTATGTCGGGATGACGCTGTTATGCCCAAAATATGAAATCAGGCCTGAAAATAAAAAAGTGCCATCTGCATTGCTGCAAATGGCACTTTGATACACGGATACTGTGCTCGCTTGTTTGGAAGCGGCTCTGATACTGTATTTATTATTATATCATTACCAGAGGCTTCCGTCAATCACTGAAAAGAGCGTTGTTAGGGTTATAAGCTGTTGAGCTGAGACTGGTCAAATGAATTGAGGGTCAGTCCATGTGCCTTGATGGCGGCACGTTCCTCTTCCTGCAGGACAGTACGCAGTGGCGTCTCTCGCTCCAGACAGAGCAGATCCAGGTACTCCGACACAGACATCTCCCGGATCGGCACGATGCTGCGCCGGTTATAGTCGCTCATATCCAGATACAGAAGCGGCTCCACCAGTTTTCCGTCGAAGAGGCAGAAGGCATGGCGATAATACTCGTCCCCGTTTCCTTTGCGATAGCAGAACAGGATACGCAGCTTTTCCCATGGTGTCAATTCCTCCAGATGCTGCATGACCATGTTATAGACATTATTGTAACAGGCACGCATCTCAAAAAGCTCTGGATGGTTTTTAGCCAGTTGGATCGACAGCTGTGGGTCATAGGCATACATAGCTATTCCTCCGTACCACAGGTCTCGCACGACGCGCCGGAGAGTGATGCTGTGAAGTAGAGCAGTTGGCGGATGATGTCGGCCAGCTCATAGGTGGTTTCCCGACTGACCTGCTCCGTATGGTCATTGCACAGATCGGAGTGGACCCGTTCAATGATCTCGGTGGCGACATTCAACCGCACCTTGCGCTCGGCGTTTGTCATGCAGGCACCTCCGTTGCGATGCCAAGGCTCCATGCCAAGATAAGAAGGTCCATATCATCCAGTGGGTAGCCATAGCGGCGGTACCTTTTGGGGAAGAAGAAAATCTTGTCCTCAACCTGTTGGATGCGCCCATCTTTCCCCTGGAAGCTGCAGGTTTTCCCAATCAGCTTCGGGGTAACAGCAGCAGTCTCTGCTTTGATGCGGGTATAGTCCAGAAGCGCACTGTATTGCAGCGCAATGTCGAGGTGGGGATTGGCAGGGAACTTCTCATTGATCAGAGCCAGGACGGAATCGCAGATCTCTTTCCTCTTTTCTGCTGTGTGCTGCTCATTGAAGCTGAGCGTGAAGTAGGAATAATCTCTGCCATCAAGCCCATGGCCGGGCATGGTGTTGAAAAAGCAGTTACACCAGAAGAACAGGTCCCAACCACCGTCACGAAAGGGGTACTTTCTGTCATCGTACTGATAACATACGAATTGTTCCGCAATGGTGGCCATGATCTGCTCCATCTCTGCGCTGCGTAGCATAGCGGCCTTAGCACGCTCAGCGATCCCGTCCGCATACGGCTGTGTTTGGGTACGGCTTCTGTTTGCATCTCGCTCCACCTGCGTATAGGTGAAGCGAAAGCGCAGGGTGTCCAGAACCTCTGCAGCGTAGCCGCGGCCGATCAGATCCCGGCCGTTTTCCGAGATATAGCTGCGATCATGACGGACGTTCATTGGGCACCTCCGTTCGCATCTTTTTCTTTGAACAGAGATCCGCAAAAGCCACGGGCATTGAAGTCGGACTTGTCTGCCGGCAGCTCCCGGTCACGGCCGGTGGCAACGAAATAGAAGAATATGGCCGCACTGTGAGTGAGGCAGCCGGGGTAATGAGCGCGGTTCTTACAGCTTTCCTCTCTCATACAGCAGCCTCCTTTCCGTTACCGGGCTTCAGATCCAACAGCAGATCCAGAAGATCGTCCGCCTCGCGCAGCACACCATAGAGCGTGTTGCGGCTTGTGAAGGTACGCATGAAGAGCTGGCTGGCCTGCGCAGTAGTTAAGCTGCCCTTAGCCATGATATAAGCCACCATGTCCTGCTGGAAGGGGCCGCTATGCGCGTGCTCCTTGTCACCGTACAAACCGGAGTCGATTCCCTGAGTGAGTTTGCGGAATAGGGCGTCTTTATCGGTGTTAAGCTCCGCTTTTTGCTGTTCCCATTCTGTGAGCAGCAGTCTGGCCTGATCGCCAACATGCAGCTCATAACAGTGGATGAGCTCCAGTAGGGTGCTGAAGTCGAGCCTGTGTGCGTCCAGCTTCCCCTGAAACGCTGCCGCCTGCTTCGCGGCGTGTTCCAGAGCGGCCTTTTCCCGCTCAGCCTTTGCTGCGGCCTGCGCCGCGTGGATGGGCGCCGGATCAAACTCACCGGCAGCGACCTGCTGGCAGAAGGCCTTGGCACCGTCCAGATCGAAGGTGCGATACCCATTGGTAGTGAAGCTGCGGTGCCGCTCGTTGGGATAGTTGACGGACACATAGTATTGTTCCGACTCATCTTCGTGCAGGCGCCGTGCTTCATGGATGCTGTATTTGACCCCGTTTTGCTGGCCATAGAACAGCTTGCCATCACGGCGGAACTTGATTTCCTTCTGCTTAGCCATGATTGTCTGCCTCCTTCTCCTTAAAGTGGTCGGGATAGACAAAGCATTTGGACTCAGGGAGAAGTCCCAGCTGCTCCAAAGCGACCTTGAAGCCATACAGCTGGTGGCAGGCCGTGTCCGCATTGACCATTGAGTAGTGCTTACTGCGGATCTCCATGCGCAGGCGCTTCTCAAACGCATCCAGGATGGCTATGACCTGCGGCTCATGCAGCGCACGGTTGGACTCGCACAGCAGCCAGACACCGGACTCGTCGGCATGGTTGGAGATGACGCTGTGACCGGTCATCCTACCCAGCAGGTGGTTCAGATAGTCGTTTGTGACCGTTTCAAAGGTCAGGAAATGCTCTTCATCCAGCCTGCGCAGCTCCAGCGCCTTGCAGATCTGCTCGCTCTGCTGATACTCCATATCGGCAGGCAGTGTCAGTTGCAGCTGCCAGTGGGAGCCGTTGGTCGGCTGCACCGCGATATGATAGTCAGGGGAGAGCAGTGTCTGTACTGCCTGCTCCAGCTGTTCCTTCAGTTCCTTCCAACCGATGTGCCGGGCGCAGTAGGGGAGATCCCGATGGGGAAGGCTGCGGCTGAGCATACGTGCCAGCTCCTCATCGCTGGAGATCATCCAGCACACATACTCTTCCTGGGACAGTCCCAGAAACTCCGACAGGGTCTTCTTGATCTCGCCCTCACCGTGCCACATTTCCACATAGTCGTTGATCATGTCGATGCTGCAGTCGCCGCGCAGATACCGTTCTTTGAAAGACATAGTATAAAATCCTCCTGTATTGATTGTGACAGGCGTGGAGCGGAATGTGCCCCACGCCTGTCCGGTGCTGCATTACACAGCGATTTGGATGTTGTTCTCCCGTGCCCAGTTGCAGAGGAACTTCCGCTCGTCGCTTGTGATTGAGCGGCGGTTCAGACCCTGTGCCTGGCAGATGCTCTGCCCGGATAGCTGCAGCGTGACCAGAGACTGATCCGGTGCGTGCTTACGGCGCAGGAACAGGATATGGCAATCACCGGACGCCACGCGGGAGATGTAATCTCCAACACAGTGGCTGAGGTTAATGCCCTCGTCTGCCAGCTCCTTGGGTTGGGAGGGCACCACGATACAGTAGCGGCTGCCCTCATAGGCAAGATGCTCCACCTCGCCGACCCGGTCACTGAAATCCTTGCAGACAGCAGCCTGCCTGGCCAGATTGACCTTGAGCGCGATGACATCATGTGCCGTTTTGAGGCTTTCCGGATACTTCTCGCGGATCTTTCCGTGAAACTCCTTCTGCATTCTGAGATAGTCGTAGTATTCCGTCCAGAACGCGGAGTTGATTTTGGCATAGCCCTGCCGATAGAGATCGAACAGCACGTAATCGATGAGACGCCGGAGGTTCAGGTTGAAATCCTTATCCAACAGCCTTGTAAATCCATCGGTATCATGAGTTGCGCTGTCAAGGTAGTTGTGCTTGGCACCGCATTCAAAAGACTGTATGCCAGAGCGTACCAGCTGCTCTGCGAAGTAGATGGCCTCGTTGGCTCCGTAACGGCGCTCCAATTCATAGATCAGCGGGATGCTGTTTTGATACTTCCCATTCTTCCCATCGCTGATGGTGGGGAATAGGGTGTTCAATCGGATGAGGAGCTTGCTGTTCTGGTCCCAATAGCGATAGTACCAGGACGGCTCACGGACGTTCCCCATGACATTGTGCCGGCACATCTCGGCGAATTTGGCGTCAGTGACCACGCGGTAGATCCGGTCCGTGGATTCCTTGAACAGATGGGGCATCCAGAGCACCTGATCTAGCGGGATCATACCATCCTGCAGGTTGCGCAGGAAGGTGCGCAGGTTGCTTTCAGACAAAGACTCCACAGCGCCGGTCTTCACATTTTTGAGATAGTAGAGGTCCTTGCTGACCAGTACCACCAGGTCCTGTTCCAACTTTGCTGTTTTGCGGCGAATGATGAAATCTGAGTTGTTCTGCAGCACCACGTCGTAGCCGGACACCTTGGGTTTCGCGGCCTCCACGTCGATGATATAGTCCTGCAATAACGCTCTGCTTTCCGTTGTCATACCGATCTGCACCTCCGTTCTCACAGACTTACCACATGGATGGACAGGTAGAAGTCACGCAGCTTTTCCTTTGCTGTGGCGAGACAGCGTCTGGACTCTGCATGGGCGCCGATAGGCTGCCCCTCCAGATATTCCAGCACAGACTCTCGCTCACGGGGGTCCAGCCGGGACAGTGCCTGCCAGAGCCGGTCATTGCTGAGCACTTCCATGAGATTGGAGTTGTTGGTGCGCGGCTGCCGGACCATGTTGGAGTGGGCGCTGTTACGCGCATTGTCGCTCTTCAGGTCAGCCAGCGCACACTGCAGCGTCATCCAGACATGGGCATCCATGGTGGTGGCGCGCTGCTCTTCATAACTGTCCAGTGCCCGGAGGACTGCCAGGGAGAGCTCCTGATAGATGTCCTCCATCTCCATAGACAGCGTGCAGAGCATACGGTGATTGGTGCGCATTACACGCTCAATGAGTCCGGTATAAGAAGTGAACAGGTCGTTTCGAATGATTACATCCATGGTTTTGATCCCTCCAATATAGGTAGTAGGGCAGGGGAGCGTAGGGGCATGGCAGCGTTGCCCTGTCCCAAACGCTCCTCTGCGCTCATTTGTCAGCGGATATACCGCTTGATGATACCGGCCAGTTTGACCGGCAGCTTGTTCAGATCGGTGATGTCCAGAAAGGAATCACCATAGATCCGCTCGATGTTGTCCTTGTCGGCGCCGATGGCCGCTGCCACGAACAGGATGCCCTTACGCTGATACTCCTGCTTGACGCCACGCAGGTCTTCCTCTGCAGCGGTGCCGTAGTAGCCGGAGTCAGCGGGCTGCCCATCGGATACCAGCATCAGGATCTTCACATCCTCCGTCCGCTTCGCCAGCTGCTCGGCGACATAGCGCAGTGCCGCGCCGTCACGGTTGGAGCCGCGGGAGGAGATGTCCATGAGCCGGTAGCGATCATCCCGGTCGATGGCGTCGAACTCTGCGTAGGAGTAGAGATCGACGCAGCCGCTGCTGGTGGAATGGCCATAGACCATGATGGGGATATCCAGTGCGCGGCAGAAATCGTAGAGGATGATGGCAGTAGCTCTTGCGTAGGTGGCACGATCACAGCTGCACATACTGCCCGACTCGTCCAACAGAAGACCAACAGACAGTGCCGGTGCTTCGTTGGGCAGTGCGTTCTTACAGAACACGCGCCCATCCAACCGCGCAATGGCGTGTGCGTCCAGCCGACGCCCCATGAGCAGGGAAGTCTGCTTACCGCCACGCCTGCTGTCCTCCAGCTTCTGTGTCACAGACTTTTGAAGCTGGCGGGAGATGTGCAGCAGATCATCGGCGACCTCGTCATACTCGTCGCGCAGCTCCGGCTCCACCTCGCAGATGCGGTGTACCGTCATATTGACACCGTTGTGGATGTTCCCGTAGGAGATGCTTTGGGCAAGTTCGTTCAGCTCACGCTTTCGCTCTTTTTCCAGACTGGTGTGGACAGCATCCTCAGCAACTGCTTCCAGGATCCGGGCAATGTCAGATGCGGCATTGGCATAGCCGGTACCACGGTAGGTATCGTCATGCTCTGTAGTACCGCCCTCCGGCACAAACAGGGTGTCCGTCTGCCGCTGGGGCAGCCGCCCCTGCTCGGTATCAGACACAGTCTGACAGTTGCTCGGCTGCTGGTTATCACTGCTGCCGGCCGACAGCTCGTCACCAAGACCGCCGGAGCCATTTGAGCCGTTCTCTTCGTCATCCTCGGATGTGCCCAGCGGCGTCGGGGACTCGGTCCCATCGTCGCCTTCCTGCTCTTCAGCCCCGGTGGCGGAGCCAGCCGTGTTTTCTGTCTCCTCTTCCGACTCCTCTGCGGCCTGTGCAGCCAGCATTGCTGTTTTGGCGCGATTGGCGGCAGTAGATCCGGATGTAGGCGGCGCTGCTTTGCCTGGCGCACCGGTAGCGGGAGCAGAACTGCCCTCCGCAGCAGCGGAGGCACCGGCCAAAGCCGATACCAGCTGCTGCAGGATGCCGACAGCGACAGAGTCGTCACCGCCGGGCGTAGCCTGTTCCGCCATCTCCTCACAGTGGTCGAGGAAGTCCTTGATGTAGTGCCAGCAGCGCACCATGATCAGATTGGCAGCACGGCAGCGGTCGCGCAGATCGCGGCTGAGCAGGGCTTTGTCCAGTTCCGGCAACAGGCCGAACACCACCTGCACGCGCTCATCCGTCAGCGGGGTGTCGCCGTATTTCAGCTCGCCCCACTTCATATAGGATAAGAGCGCCTGCTGGATGGTCAGCCAGACATGCCCCTGCTCCGGCTCATTCTCGATGACCTGCGAGAGCGTAGGCATATCCGCAAAGGTACTTGCCCGACGCGCCTGCAGGTTCTGACCGAGCACGCCGGGATACTCAGCGATCATGCGCTGCTCGATATAGCCGTCTTCCAGGATGTTCATGATATCGTGCATGATGAAGCGCACCATGCTCTGATGCTTCCTGCTGTCACCGGAATAGTCCCACAATTCCTCTTCGGCGTGCTGCTCTCTGCTGGTGCGCAGAGGGGGCGGCTCCGGGTACCAGAACCCGGAGTCCAGCCGCGTCAGATGGGTCTGACTGGTGATGAAATCGGTGTAGAGCACGTGGCCCAGCTCGTGAGCGAACAGGCCGCACAGCTGCGCATAGCGTTCTGCGCGGGACTTATGCTGTGTGATGCTGGGATGCCCTGCGTTGAGCCAAATCAGCTCATTGTTGGTCATGGCCGTGTTCCCGTTCTTCGGTTCCCATACCGTGCGTACCTTCACGCGCCGGTGGTATCCGTAGCGGCGGGTCTGCGCCAACGCCATATCGGCGAAGTAGGCGGCGAAGGCCCGCGATGAAAAGAACTGGCGGTCGGTGACCGTCTTCTGTTTTTGTGCGATCAGTTGCCTGATCTTCTTATGATCCACTCTTGCCATAAAGAGTAATGTAACCCTCCTTCCCATATTGGGATTTGTTCTTCTTACGCCGATTTCCGTTTCGGCGCAAAGACAGGCTCCAGGACGGACGACTTCAGGAGCGCCTGATCCTCCTCGTTGGCAGTAGCACGGCTGATGATGGTGTATAGGGCGGACTCATAGGGGTCGCCCGTGACCTCCGTGCTCATGATCCAGTCGATGAGGCTGCGCATACCGCAGCTGCCGTCTGAGATGCTGTTTTTCCGACAGAAGTCGGACATGTCGTTCACCACGCGCACCATCTGGCTGACCATGTAGTCATCCTCACAGCCCGTCACGCTCATGGCACGCTGGGCCATGATCTCAGGGGAGGGAAGCTCCACGTCCTGGGTCAGATTCATGCGGTCGAGGACCGACTGGTTGATGCCGCGGCAGCCCTCGTAGGTGATGTTCGTTGTGACAATGATGGTCGTGTCCGGATGCCGCTGGATGACCTCGCCGGTGGGCAGTGTAATAGATCCATCCTGCTCCAGAAGGGAGTTCAGGCCGACCAGCACGCCAGGCTGCATGATGACCGTAGGCTCCTGCAGCTCCAGCACATACCCATGCTTCAGTGCCCGGATGAAATCCGTCTCCACATAGGTATAGGTCTGGCCCGCAGCCACCGTTTCCGGCTTCACCTTACACAGCTTCTGCAGCTTGTCCGTGACCAGCTCCAGCACCTTTCCCATACAGTCCTGGGACGTGGTGCCGGGGCGCGCTATGCCGGTCAGCTTCAGATAGACACCTTCCGGGTCATAGTCCATGTCGTCGAGATCGGGGAGTCCCATGAGCTTTTTGACGTTCTCGTAGTTGATACCGCCCATTGCCTTCAGCTCCTGCCGCTCACGATCCAGGTCCGGATCACCGGTGGAGGGGCCGTCCGTTTCAGGGAAGACCTGACCGATGAAGTCGTAGACCTCGGTGTTGGCTGAGCAGGTGTACTTCAGATAGGGCAGGTTCAAACCCGCAGCGATGGCTTTGGCGCCTTCCGTTTTGCCGGTGCCGGCCGGTCCGCGCAGCAGGAAGTTGCGCATGGGCCGCGCCTTCCCGGTGGAGAGTCTGGCGTGCTTACACACATTGACCACCTGTTCCGGGATCACATACCACGGTTCCAGAGTGGGGACCATGGCACGTTCCGCCATGCTCAGCTCACGGGTGGGATCCAGCACGAATTTTGCGACGAAGTCGCTGTGATCCATGGCGGCGCCGGGCTGCAGGATCTGCGCTGGGCCCGTCTGTGCGAAGATGGTGAACTCACCGGCGGTGACACGATCCGGCGTGAAGCTGCCGGAGTCCAGATGGGTCTGGGACACACGCATGACATTACCGGAATTATCAATGGATACCTTCAGGTGGGCAGGGCACTTGCTATCCTCCACACGCCGATACGCATTGTCACAGAGGATGCCGCCCAGCTTTCTTGCCTCGTCCTTGTCCGGGAACCCGGCAATATACTCCTTCTCAAAGGCGTCCAGAGTATCGTGGAACTCATCGTCCTCCATCAGGGTCGGGAGCATGGCCAGCACAATGGCTGCGCCGTCCTTCCCGCTGGTGTTGCAGGCGTAGGTCTCCATCATTTCCGTGTTTTTGTCATAGACACTGGCCAGCACACTGCCGCTGCTGGGATCATAGACCGCCAGATGAAAGGCGTCCGGTCCTGCTTTGGACTTGTACTCCGCCACACCTTTTTGACCGAGCTGGCCAACGGCACCCTCCTCTGCGCCCGTCTTACAGCCACAGTAGGCGAGTACGCCTTTCAGTACGGTGGCAGTCAGGGTAGCCTCTGTCCCATCCCCATACTTGGAGGAGACAGCGACCTTCTTACTGCGTGTACCGCTGAAGGGTGCGGGCAGCGGACGGGAGAAGGCGAAGAGTTTGGAAGCCATAATCAATCACGCTCCTTCTATCAAGATTTAATTTGTACCCGGATCCCTTCCGCCATGGCTTCGGCGGTGCGGAACCCGTTTCGTACCAGTTCTTTACAGATGATTGCCCAGCTGTCCCCGTGGGGCAGCTCATCGGCCTGGAGCAGAAATTCATACTGCCCTTTTGCTACCGCTTCATTTGCGATCCCGTTAAGCTGCTGCAGATTGGCGTCTACCCACTCAAAGGCGAGCAGGCCGAAGTCAACGGAGCCGGAATCGTCGTCATCCCCTTCCTCCGGAGCGGGATCCTTTGTGTGAGTGTCAGGTTCCGGATCAGTAGGCTGAGGCTGGTATGGATGGTAGAGCAGCTGACTGAATTGCAGCTCGTTTGTGCGCACCGTAGCGCTGCGTCGCCCCTCGGCGTCGGCCAGCAGGATGACGAGGTCATCACCGGCGGCGAAACAGAGGCGGGCGCCCGTCTGTCCCCAAACCCACTTGGCACGGGGGAAATCACGGGTCAGTTCTTCGGTGATCCTGCGCTGCAGCAGGCCAAAGGCATTGCTGATCAGTTCCTGTTCCGATATCGGCGCCGGTAGAGCCAATAGGGGAGGGGGCGAGGGTATAGCACGCTGTCGCTCATTCTCCACCAACGCCCAGATGGCGTAGGTGAACACACCCAGCATCATCAAAAGCAGGAGCGGCCAGAGTCGGCAGGTGAAGACCAAGCCAAGGAACAGGGAAATGGTTGTGAGCAGATCGCATCTGCGCTGTTTTTTCTTCTCAGGAGACATCCGTTTCCTCCTCCAGTCCTGGCAGGCAGATATATAGGGTATCAACGCCGCCGGTTGTTGTGCTGCACTTCACCAGGAATGCAGTAGCCTCATGGACGCAGGCCACAAGTGGGTCGCCTAACAGGATCTGCAGTGTGCCTGACTGGTCGATGACCGCAGTCAGGTCAGAGATCCGAATAGGTTTCACACACAGCCTAAGCCGGTACTGCTTCTTGATGTTCAGCCGATGGATGATCGTGTGCCGCTGCTCAGCGGTCAGCAGACCATTTGTGAGTTGGCGCAGTGTGATGTCCAGCTTCCGCTGGTTCGCGCGCGCCTGACGCCGGATAAATCGCTTGTTTTCCAATTCCATACCTCCTTCATACACGCAAAAAAGCGCACACGTAGGAAATGGGTGTGGGACCCAAGCTACATGTGCGCTTTGTGCGCTTTGATTGGATTGTCATGGCGATTGCCTCAGCCGGGATAGAAGGGATTACTCATCCCACCGAAATTCTCGAACCCGGTGAAGTTCTGAGGCATCGCGCCCTGAGACTGTCCCTGCATGGGAGGAGCGGCAGGCGGCGTACTGTTCTGGGGCATACCGCCACCATACGGAGCACCCATGGGAGGCGCACCGTAACCACCCTGCTGAGGAGCGGGAGGTGTGCCGCACTGACCGCCATACTGGGGAGCGGGGGGAGCGCCATAGCCGTCGCCGGGCGCTTCGTTTTCGGACTGGCCGTTCTTCTTGCTGCCTGTGAAGCAGAACTTGATGTCATCCAGAATGATGATGGGGTAGGTCTTCTCCTTGCCGGTCTCGTCGTCCTTGATGGTTTCCTCGTCGTAGCGGCCGGAGATGTTGATGAAAGATCCTTCCTTCAGCTTCATCTTTCGGATCCGCTCACACAGGTCGCCGGACGCCTTGACGCGCAGGTTGATGTAGCGATGGTTGTTCTCGCAGCGGCTGTCATAGACGCGCTTGCCGACACGGAAGCGGACCCTCGATACACCATCCGACTCGGAGAAGCGCAAGGCAGGACTGCCATCGTACCCCTTACTGACGCTGACATCGGTCGCAAAGAATTTGAGCATACTGTTTGACTCCTTTCTGCAGGTATTGGCCCTGCATCAAAATTATATTTCAACCCGTGTGACCGGGCAGAAAACAAAAAAAGTGCCAAACGGCGCATAATACGCCATTTGACACTATGATACACGGAAACTTTGTTCGGCCCGGTCGGGTCAGAACACTGATACTGTATTTAGAATTATATCATGGTCGCGCGGGAGCGTCAATAGAGAAGATGCGGACACTGTTTTCACAGGCGCAGCTCCGCAATAAGCTCATCAAAAGTAATCTGGCCGATCAGGGACTCGTTGTCGATGATCTCCTGCTCATCCAGCTGTTGCTCATTTCTCTCGTCCATAAAACATCACCGAGATGATATTTTACTGTGGTTGAAAAGGAAAGTCAATATCGTGCTTCACTGGCGTATCCTATGTTGAAAAAATGGGGGAGAGTTGCTAAAATTGAAGCAACAGAGAGGGGGAGGAGCAAATGCGAAAACGGCACCTGCGTATTTTGGTTATTTGCGGAGTAATTCTCGCTGTGCTTGGAGGCGTGTATTTCATCGGGTCTGGATTTAATATCAGGGAAGATGTTGTGCTGATTGACTACGCTGCGCCACCCGATGAGAACGAAATGACCATCACGGTAGGGGTGGCGAGCTCTGCTGGATACACCAGAACATATAAGAACGTGTCGGATAATCCAAAAGTGATTAAGCTGCAATTCTATTCGGCGTTTGGCGGGGTCAATGGCACCATTGGAGAAGACCACAGGTTCGTGATCGACGTGCCACCGGAGTGCGAAGAGATCTGCTTCTATCGGTATGGTACATTTGATAAAATTCTATATCGGGATGCCGAGACTGGACAGTGGATGAGGGTGGAATAAATGGACTTGATAAGCATGATAAATAATAAGTATGGTGGAAATATTATGCTTCGTCCTCCATATGCGGGCGCACATGACGGGAACATTCCTGAAACGCTCCACTCCATGCTTTGCCATGCAAATGGAATAATGGAAACCATGACAATTCCGGGGACGATGGAAAAAGAACCCATTTCCTGGATTGTTTACAGTTACGAAATGATAGTTGAATGGACAGCTTTTCACACGTCTCATTATGGCATTGAAGGAGTTGTCTTTGCAGATGACGGAACTGGTGATCCATACATTCTCAAACCAGATGGAAGTGTAACCTGTTACCATGTAATTGTTTCTGAAGAAGATGTGGTTGCCAACACGCTCTGCGATTTCTTTAACTGATGGAGTTCATCTTTGTCGGTTTCATAGATGAAGCCTGCCGTATCCCGAAGGATGAGGCAGGCTTCGTTGTTTTTACACGCTCATATCATGTGTAGAAAGGGCCAAATATCCGCTGAGCTGATACATCCCACGCCATGGGTACAGTTTGGTAGTGTCTGCCAGATATAGAGCCAACGCATCTCCCTGGGCCACCTTCATGTGCCGGTTTCTTAGCTGGATGCGCAGCGCTTTGCCCTCAGCTTCCAGAATAATGACCTTTGTATGTTTTCGGATCATGGTCTGCTCCACATGCAGAACGGTTCCGCGCAGCGCCAAGTATCGGCCTTGCATCAAGAGCCGGTATAGCAGGACAGCGGAGATCAGCATGGTCACGCAGAGGATCAAGCCCGGCAGCGCAAAATGAACATCGTGAAGAAAAATCGCCAGCGCGAGGGAGGTGCCCAGTGCCAGTATAGCGAGCGCCACACGATAAATCAGCAGATCCTGTAAGGGGACCGGAAGTGTGCGGATTTTGTTTTTCATGACCAACTACCTCACACCAGAATCAGGCAGTGCTTCTGCAGCAGGTGCAGCAGCGTGGCCACCGTGCTGTCCCTTGCAGAAGAGCTTTCCATCAGAGTATCCAGCAGTCGGTCACAAATGGTGTCGGCGCTGTAGATCAGGTTGGTCAGTTCCTGTCGTCCCGCTTCGCCAAGCAGCTCCGGTTCCGGCAGTGTCTGCTGCTCCTCCAGCCGGATCAACTCGCTGGTGGTCAGCCGCAGACCGGCTTTTGTGAGCCATGTCCAGATGCGATGGTCGTGTCGGGTCATGAAGAGAGCAGGATGGGCGTCATCTGCCGCGCAGGGAATGCAATCAATAAGCAGTCGATACGCACCCAAGTCCTATGTCACCCTCCTCATCCGTAATGGCGGCCAAACCCTTTTCAACCAGCCGCAGCACGGCTCCCTCCTTACCGACGGGGACTGGGCGGGGCCGATTGCGGGCGTTGCGCCAGAGAGCAGACATTTGCATACCCATGGGGAAGGTGGTGCCGCGGTGGGACACACAGAAAAGACCAGCGTCGTTGGAAGGGACACGGACGCCTTTGGACAGATACATCATAATCAGTTCCTCCTTGCAATTTGTTATTTGCCTCAATTACACAGGGGAACTGCCTGATTTACAACAGCGTCATCAAAATAATTGCCAGAACGATGATAGTTGCGGCACCGGCGAGCAATATAATGATCTGTTTCACCAGCGCTGGATCCATCTGCTCCGGCAGCTCACTGCTGTCGATGGGCAGCACATCGTTATAATACCCATCGTAACCATCGTCCGGCGCCTTGCTCACTGGTACTGACTGCTGCGTGGTTGGGACCTGCTTGGGTCCGGGCGGCTTCTTCGTTGGCGGGCGCTTTGCCTGCTTTTTCTTTGGCTGCGACTGTGGTGGCTTCTTCCTTTTCCGCTGCAGCTTCCCACAGCTCGGGCAAAAGGAAACGGCGCTCCCCGGAAGGGAAGCGCCGCAATAGGGACAGCATTTCATATCGTTCCACTCCTTGTATCAGAATACCGGCTTAATGGCCGGTGCCCTGTACGCATTCTGGGACAATATGAGTATAACATCAGAAGATACGCATGTCATCGGCACTGTTCCTGCCATTTATACTGCCATACATACTGCCAAGCCCGGTGGGCTGTTGGGGTGGCGGTGCAGGCTGCGGCGGAGTTGTAGGCTGCCTGGGACCTGCGGCTCCCGATGTTCGGTTTTGTGCTGTGCCGGTACCGGCCTGTGCCGCGTTGGGGCGGCTGTTTTGCTCTTTGTCCTTGCTCAGACGCATGAGCTGGGCCCACTCTGCATGGTATCTGGCGGAGAGCCAGGCCATGTAGTGGGCGTGGATGGTGAACAGAAACTCATTGAGCTTTTTCCAACTGAAGCTGACAGCGACATGCTGTTCCGGGTTCTTTCCGAAGCGTGGGACGATAAGGCCCTGCTCGTTCTGATCGCCCGGGCCACTGTCCGCCACAAACAGATAGTCGGAGCGGCTGCCGGCCACCAGCTTCGTAACACGTGAAACACTTTTGCCGTCCGGCCGCGCCTTGCCCAGTCTGGCGAGGGTGCTGGCGGGTGTGCCGCCCATGTGCTCGTAAAGTGACTCCTGCTGCCCAGTGGTCTTATACTGCTGCATCCGGCCATGGAGCACGCCGGAGGCCGCCTCCTGATAGAGCACTAGAAATTCCGGTATGGGGATATAGATGTTCACGTTGTTGGTATAGCGCTGACCCTGCGGCCGGTTCTTATCGTATGCCACAAACTGCAGATGCACGCGGTCCAGATGGAACCGGTCACACTTCGCCTCTACGAAACAGCCCCGCGCGTCATGGCGGAAGATCTGTGTCTGATTACTGATCGGTTCCTGTTTTTGCATATCGTTCCTCCAGTGTTTGGATCACACGCTGAATGGGCGCGGCATCAAGCTCACGGATCAGAGGCTCCACCTGATCGGCCATGGACAGGAACTGAGGCATGAACTCTTTGCTGGTATCGTAGTTGAGGTAGAAGTCCTTGTAGACCGTGCGCCAGAATACGACCAGCAGGGCCGGGGGACAGTGTGCCTCCTCCAGCTTCCGCATCACAGAGCTGGTGCGGATGAAGAGCCTGTTCCAGCGGATGAAGAACTCATCGTCCTCAGCAATTCCGAACCGGGCAAGCCACTCCCGAACCGTGTTGACGCGCTTGGCGGACCCACAGTCGATATCATTTACGATATAGCGTACCTGAATGTTGTCCAGCTGCTGCTCCAAAGGCAGGGTGCGGTCGAACCAGACGACGCGGCCCAGCGGGAACAGGGCGCAGACGGTGGGCTTGCAATCATGCACACTGCAGCGCCCATCGACCAGCAGGGGACAGGCGTTCTTCGGGCCGCGGGGGACCATATGGACAATGGGCATCCGACTGTCACGCCCGGGATAGACTTCCGAGGTCTCCTCAATGACCTGCTCCATGGTCTTACCAAATTTATGGGCGATGTTATAGATATCGCGCGGCGTGAAGATGATGGTGTCCTGATTCTTACAGCATTTACCGCAGCGACGACATTTGAAGCGGAATGTGGAGTCCAGATCCATCAGGTGTTGTTCCAGCTCATCCGGATTGCCACCTTCCCGTAAATACTTGTGAATATCCATGCGGATACCTCCCTGAATGTAAAGTGGGGCGGCGTCTTATCATGAAGACGCCGCCCGTAAAGTTGTACCGTATTGGTCAGAAATAGATTATTCGCACAGCATCCGCTCAAACTCATCCTCGCTGATGGTGCAGACGCCGAGGCTGATGGCCTTGGAGAGCTTGCTGCCGGCATTCTCACCCACAATGAGGTAATCCGTCTTTTTGGTGACGGAGCTGGTGGGCTTTGCGCCGAGGATCAGCAGCTTGTTCTGGATCTCATCGCGGGTATAGTTGATGAGCTTGCCGGTGGCAACGACGGTCTTACCGTAGAAAGGGTTGTGGCGGGTTTCAGTCGTAGTAGACATAGTTTCTTCCTCCATGAATGTGATGTGGTCGAGCGCAGGGCGCCAGAGCTTGGCGTTCTCCACGTCTGCGTACCAGGTGTAGATGTTGTCGTGCATGATCTGGCCGAAGTCGGTCAGCTGCGTGAAGTCGAAGTTGTCCTTAATGGCCTGCTCGAACTGTGCCCAGGACCCGTGGAAGTGGGAGTTCAGGATCCGACCGGCGTGGCGACCGACCTCCGGAATGCCCAGCGCCGCGACAAACTCATTGAGATGACAGGTCCTGCGCTTATCAATGGCCTTCTGCAGCCGGGCAAAGGACTTCTCACCAAAGCCAGGCGTGGCGATGATCGCTTCTCGATGCTGCTCCAGTTGGAACAGGTCGCCGTAGTTGCGGATCCAGCCATGGCGGATGAACTTCTCCAGAGTCAGCTCGGAAAGGCCCTCGATACCCATACGGGTCTTGCTGCAAAAGTGCTTGAACTTCCGCACCAGCTTGGCAGGACAGCCTTTGTTGTCGCAGTAGAGCTGTCGGGTACCGCCGCTGCTTTCACGGATGACAAGCGGCGAGCCACAGCAGGGGCAGAGGCTGGGCAGACGGCTGACGCCGCCCGGCACACAGTTTTCTGCGATCTGCGGAATGATTTGATTTGCCTTGTAGACCTTGATCCGGTCACCGGGACACAGAGCCAGCTTCTGAAAGATGTCCACGTTATGCAGGTAGGCGTGATTGACCGTGGTACCGTCAATGACCACATCGTCAAAGACGCCGGTCAGACTTACCATGCCCGTGCGTGTGACTGCAAGCTCCAGACCACGGAAGGTGGTCTCAAAGAGTTCGTTCTCCCACTTGAAGGCGATCAGCCTGTGCTCGTGATGGCCGGTGGCGCCCAGAGAGGCGCCGTATTCCATGTCCTCCTGCTCAAAGATCAGTCCGTCCACGGGATAGGCATACTGCTTGGGATCCATCCCATTCTTCTGCGCCAGGATCTGCTCTGCGGAAAGGGTGGGATCCAACAGAGTGTATGGAACCACATCAAATCCCTGATCAGCAAGAAAGACCAGCTGGCTGCTCTTTTTCGCTTCCATCTCAGCGTTGCTGATCAGGTCGAAGGCGTAGAACTCCACACCGCGCTCCCGGCTTTCCTCCGCATTCAACTTCCGGACACTGCCGGCCGCAAGGCCACGGGGATGTGCATAGGGCTCGTCCAGCGTTTCGTTGAGCCGGTTGAAGCTGGCCCAGCTGACCACGCCTTCGCCGCGCACCTCCAAAGGTTCCTGGCAGGGGATCTGCAGCGGCACATTGGACATGACGCGCACGGTATGGGTCACATCTTCGCCGACGATACCTTCCCGGCCGCGGGTGATGGCCTGCTGCAGTGTGCCGTTTTCATAGCGGAGCACGAGGGTGAGCCCGTCCAGCTTCCAGCTCATGACCACTGGGCGGCCATCCATGAACTGAAGGATCTCTTCATCCGTCTTGACCTTCCCTGCCGAGAGCATGGGCCTGGTATGCCGTACCTCCGTCAGCTCCTCCAGGATCTCGCCCGACACCTTCTGGGTAGGGGACCCGGCAAGGATGACACCGGTACTGGACTCCAGCTGTGCCAGCTCGTCATAGAGCAGGTCATAATCCCGGTCGGTCATGATGGGTGCGTCGTTCTTATAGTAGGCGATATCCGCCTCAGTGAGTTTTGCGATGAGCGTTTTCATTCGCTGCAACATGATGTAATTGTCCTCCAATCAGTAGATGTGGTTGTGTGCCGCTGCGGTGGCTGCAAGCATCCGTTCCGCCCACCTGAGATTGGCGGGGGACGCGGCGGCCGCGTTGTCCATGTCCAGTAGCTCAATGCGGATCTCGGGGAGATCCGGGCTGGCATAGACATTGGCCACAAGTCCTCCCTGTACCTCAATGGTAACGGTCAGAGATCCGGGTTTTGGCTGCTCTTCGTAGTCAACGCAGTGGTGCTCCTGGATGGTGATGGCCGTGCCTTTGGTACAGCCGTCCTCGCTCCAGTAGCAGCAATCGGGTGTGTCGCACTCAAAGTGCTGGGGATTTTCCATATTGTTCACCTCCTCTCAGACATGAAAAAAGAGGCCGCTGTGCCATAATGGCTGCGTCCTCATCGTTGTGGCCGTGACCGGCCTATATAAAATAAAAAGTGCCCAAAGGTCATGGTGAACCTTCGGGCACTTTGAAACACGGATACTTTGCCTTGCCTAAGCAATGCACTGATACTGTATGGCCATTATAACTGACTTTTTCCTAAAACGCAATCCCCTAATGTATGGCGCGTTTATGGATGGCTATTACTTCTTGATATAGGTCTGATTCCGGCTGGTTGGCTTATCCGGATTGCTCATAATGACCAGCCCAAACTCCAGCGCAGGCCCTAAATAGTTCTTGCGCAGAGCTTCCTTGGATTTAAGTCCCAGCAACGCCAGCAGCATATGGGCAGTATAAGGCACATCATAATCCATCACGGAAAGCAGCTTGCGTACCTGCTCTGAGAGGTGCGTGTCACTGTTTGCCGCCTGCTGCATGACAGCAGAAAGCGTCTCGTTGATTTTTTCCAGCATGAAGGCAATGAGTGTGTTGGAACTACCCTCTGTATGGCAGCGAGCGATGGCCGCATAATACCCATCCTGAAATTCATGGATACGGCTCTCGATGGGTAGATACTGGAACACGGGATTCCACTGTGTCAGCAGTGCGGTTTGCCAAAGCCGAGCCATACGGCCATTGCCGTCCACGAAGGGATGTATGAATACAAACTCGTAGTGGAAGACAGAGGATAGAATCAGTGGATGGACGGTGCTGCGCGCTTCCTGCATCCAGTGGAACAGCTCCGCCATCTGTCCATGTACCAAATGCGCGGGCGGCGCCATAAAGATGCACCGGTCGCCATCAAAAACACCCTCTTCGCCGCGGCGGAAGGTGCCGGACTCATCAACAGTGAGATAGGTCATGACCCCGTGTAGACGCTTTAGCTCGTCCAGTGAAAAGGGGTCAAAGGTGCCAATCTCATCATAAGCCTTATATGCGTTTTTAACCTCCTGGATCTCCTTCTGAGGTCCAATCACCAGCCTGCCGTCGATAACACTCTTTACCTGATCCAGCGACAGGGAGTTGGCTTCGATGGCAAGGGAGGAATGGATGGAGCGGATACGGTTATTCTTCCGCAGATGCGGCTTGCTTTCAAAACTTTTATAGTTACTGAGCTGCCCCAGCTTCTCAGAGATGCTGGAAACAAGGGATACCATCTCATTGGTAATGGTGAAAGGCGGTTGGTAGCCAGCCACGATAGAGCCCTCCTTTCATGGGGTGTATGACCATAGTATAGCACAAAGAACCATCCTTTACAACATCTTGCGTACTATCTTGCTTATTTTCTTGCGTGCGGATGGTGCTTCGCTATGTTTGTCTCTGGCTGTAAGGTCATGGACAGACCTTACAGCCAGAGCAGATGCGGTTATACTGCCAGCTCGCAGTGACAAGTAGTGGCATCGCCCAGCAGTTCCGGCAGGTACACGGCATAGCGCCGATTCAGAACCAGATAATCACTGTTGTGAGCCATAAGCGGGATCGCTTCCTGTGCCTGCCGGTCGATCAGGGACAGCAGATCTTCCTTCGTACAGCGGAAGGGATAGGATTCCGATGACCGGAGGGAGAAGTCACAGTCACCATCCAGACCCAGCAGAGCCTGTACCTTTACGGTGTCGGGAAGGGCCTGCACTGCTGCGCGCAGGGCAGTTTTTGTGTTCACGATTTGAGGGATTACTCTTGTCATAATTGTTCAGCTCCTTTACTGATAGTTTTTATTCTGCTGCTTTCTGCAACGCGGATCTCATGTCTTCCAGTGCGGCACACAGACCATCCGTATAGGCGCGCACCTCACGCAGCAGCGTCTCTACGGCCCCAGTATCCAGAAGTTCTGCCGCCTCCAGATCGAACTGCTCATAAGTCACCTCATCCGTGTCGGTAAAGGGCAGGCTGAGGAAGCCTTCCCACACCGGCAGGATAACGAGCCCATGATGCGCACCGACGCCAAGGGGATATGTCCAGCACGGATCAAGACCGAGCTTATCCATATAGGTGGCGCGGATCTGCTCCAGATCGGTGAAACAGGCAGAGCCGGTTTCCAGCACATGGATGATATACTCCTTTGTGAACAGTTCGGTCCTGGGGATCTCTTTGCCCATATAGCTGAGATGCGTGTTGGCACAGATGTCATCCATAGTCGTATCCTTCAGTCGGAACGGGATATGGCTGTAAGGACTGCGCACCTGAAGCCGCTTTTTGACATTGGCGAGCTTTTCGTCGATGGCGTTGAAGATCTGACGCAGGTGGTGGTCGCTGTAAAGATAGGTGGCGGGGTTGGAGCAGTTTCCAAGTGCCTCCAGATCCTCCAGCACACGCTGCGTGCGCTTTTCTGCAATCTTGATGAATTGCTTGTACTTTGCTTGTCCCGTCATGGTATTGTCATCTCCCTCCTTACGACGCACTGCCCAGTTCCGGAGCCTGGAGCCTGCGGATGGCAGCATACAGGGGGTCAGTGGCCATCTTCAGCAGCTCATCACTGCGGTTTCGGGAAGAGCCGTAGGGGAGGGGGCAGCGCCAGATCCAGTTGCCCAGCACATAGGCGGGCGTGTACCAGCGACTGTACTCCTCCATGGTGAGGGTGTTCCCGTGTATGACCACGGCCGGGATCCCGTAGAGGGAGAGGTTGACATAGGCCATGTGTGCGCAGGTGCGGTTCAGATCAGCTGCCTGCATTACCAGATGCTGACACGGGTTATAACCGGCATCAGCAAGTTGTTCCGCAGCGGCCAGCAACGTGATGCCGCTGCCGCAGGTGGGGTCAGTCACAGTAAAGTAGCCCTCTGGGGGAAGGGTGGGCGTAGCACCCATGGTTATACGTGCCATCAGACGGGTCAGATCCGGTGGGGTGAAATCAATGCCGTCCTTTCCACTCATGCCAAGCTTCTGGAAGGCATTGCCTAACCGGTCTTCCCACCGTTGCTGCTCGATATCCGTTTTGACTGCATCCGTCAGGTCACGAAACCCGGTAAAGAGTTGCGAGTGCTCTTTTGGCTGATAGCGGGCGAGGATTTCTGCAATGCCCTTTCTGCGCGCATCTGCATGGACACAGTCCACAGCGCAGCTGATGGCCATGGCGCACAGTGCTACAAAGTCTATGAATACCGTGCGGTCAGAGATTCTGCCATTGGTCAGCTTTGAAAGGTCGATCAGATCTTTTGTTGTCATGGAATAACCTCCCGAAAATGAAAAAAGACCCAAAACAGGGACAGTTCCTGCTTCGGATCATTCGTTGTGCCGTCATGGCGGCTGATAGAGTGTTGTTAGGTCAGAATGTGCTCTGAGAAGACCAGGGCGTGGCATTCCTTCCCGGTCTGCCCGCAGTTGGGGCAGGTCCAGTCATAGATATAGCTCTCGTCCTGCAGCTCAGAGTCTCCGTATATGAGGTCCTTGTGCCCGCATACGGGACAGGTGTCAGCGGCCTGCTCAGGCGTTTTGCTCGTCTTGCTCATCGTTACCTCCTTTCTCGCCGATATCCTCTGGCCAGCGGAATGGGGAGAACCGGCCACAGTACGGGCAGGGGATCGTCTGGCTGTACCGGTCATAATAGAGCCGATCCGCGGTGATTTGACCGGGCCGATTACAGCACAGGGGAATGACCTCCACCAGCTCAGCATCGGTCAGCAGTTCCGGATGGTAGTTCCGGTTATACTCCACGAAACTGACCCAGAGCGTGTCCTTATACAGTCCGGAGAAGACGGCGTTTATGGCACTGATGCGGTTTTCGGCACTGGTATCGGATGCGAAGGAAACGTAGGGGAGGATCTGTGCGACCTCCTGCTCCAGCCCATCACGTTTCACCACTGCTTCTGCGGCAGTTTTCCATACCGAGTCTTCAATGTCACCAATGGGTGTACTGGCGCCGTGGCGGTAGGAATACTTTTTGTCCCGGCCGGAGCCGGTAGAGTTGCAGCGAAACGTCCCGTGTTTCCGGCACAGCTGCTCCGGCTGTACGGCAGTGAGGTCAATGCCACTGATGCTATCAATAAGCTTCTGCATATTGGCTTACCTCAACTATCTGCAGTGGGCTGAATTTTGGACATAATCAGTTCCGGATCCGTAATGCCCAAAAGCATCATGCGGAACGCAGTCTGAAAGCCGACCATGTAGGCGTAGTCCAATTCTGCAGTATAGCGGTTGTTGACGGCGTCAATGTACTCTTCCACCTTGCGGTGCGCTTCCTTTGGCAGCAGGCTCTCCAGATAGTTGACCAAATGCAGGACGTTCTGATTCCGGGCCTTCAGATCCGCTGTCGCCGGCTCGCTGGCCTCCATGTAGGGATGCCAGTCACCATACATATAGTTGTAGAAGAACTGCGGCGCATCGACGAAGGCCGGGGCCATGCCGATAGAGCCGGCGATCCCCTGCAGTACCTGGGTGAGCACCTGAATGTGTTGTCCCAGATCCTGCGGTGAGCGCGTGGTGTTTGTGGTTTCTGATCTCAATTTTGATTCCTCCTGTCTGTGTTATTTGGCGCATTGGCCATGTGGTATATATAGAATCACGCATGGACGGCGAATGAGCCAACCATGCGTGTTGTTGCCAAATAGGCCTATGTTTAATTTGGCTCGGGCAACAATTTGGCCCAAAGCAAAAAAGTGCCCAAAGGCCATAAGACCTTCGGGCACTTTGATACACGGATACTTTGATTGCCTGTGCAGGCAATTCACTGATACTGTAATCTTAATTATACAAAGGATGGGGAAGAAAAGCAAGAGGCAGGTTATCAGATCACCAAAAACTACTTCTTTAACCCCTTTGCGATTGCGATTAAATGATCCAGCTGCTCGCTGCTTAACCCCTTCGCCTCAGATAAAAGCTCATTCGCCTTTGATGGATTAAGGGTTTCCGTGTCAAAGAATTCTTTTGGCGAGATCCCGAGGTAATCACAGATGTAGAAGAAAACCGTCATGGAGGGATAGTTGACACCATTTTCGATATTGTTGATATAGCCAGCGCTCTGACCAAGCGACAAGCTCATATCCCGAGCAGAAGCACCTTTGCTTACACGCAGAGCGACTAACCGCTTAATAAAGTCGGCCTTTTCCATAACCAATCATCACCTCGCTTTGTATGATTTTACTATACAGCGAGGTTTATTCTGTCCGGTTGGTTTAGTCATCTGCGTTGGCCTATCTAAATTAAAAGGATATAATTTGATTAAGTATCCGTTTTGATTAGATATAGCAAAGCGGTAAGAAGTATTTCACCTGAAACTACTCCTTGCCGTAAAGCGTTTGTTATTTCTGGATCCAGCCAATGAATTGGGATACTTTCTCCAAATCGTCGTCACTGAGTTCGTGCAGCTGCTTGGTCACGATTGTTCTTAGGGTATCTTTCCCTTCTGTGCCTACAAAGAAATCTGCTGGGCTCATCTCAAAATAGAGGATGATATTGAACAGCTCCTTTACAGAGGGCATGGTTGCACCGCTGGTGATAGACCGGATGTATGATCCGCTTTTCCCGAGCTCCAGACTCAAGCGATGTTCGGAGATACCGCGCTTCTCACGCAGCTCTGTAATGCGGTCACGCACGAACTTTTCATATTGCAGAATCTCGTCCATATCAGTACACCTCCCTCTGCATCATTACTATTGTAGCCTGAATTATCAGAAGGTATCAGCGGTGTGATTTTCAATTTTGCCTATTCAAATGCTGAAATTGGTATTATAATTATTAAATTATAAAGAAGATTGGTTTTTATACTATTCATTATGAAGGAGGCGAGCAAAACGAGGGAAGAGACCTGTTGTTTTACGGGGCATCGCAAGATCCCGGAAGAAGAGCGGGAACAGCTTGCCCGTAGGTTGGAAGCGACGGTAGAAGAGCTGATCCGTGCCGGTGTGCGTTATTTCGGGGCTGGCGGCGCCCTGGGCTTCGATACCTTGGCTGCGCAGACAATACTGAAGCTGCGCGCGCAGTATTCGCAGGTCAAGCTGATCCTGGTACTACCCTGTGAAACACAGACGCGGGGCTGGCCGGAAGAGGATGTCCGGATCTATGAGGAGATCAAAAAGGCGGCCGATAAGGTGAGATATACTTCCGTGGAATATACGCGGGGATGTATGCACAAGCGGAACCGACATTTGGTGGATCACAGTGGTGTCTGTGTAGCGTACCTGACCGAGAGCAGGGGAGGAACCGCCTACACCGTGGACTACGCACGGAAGAACGGCGTCCCTGTCATCAATTTGGGAGAGAAATAAAAACTGGAGGATATAACGCATGGATGACAATAAGGTGAAATGGACAAGGAAGGTGCGGCGCTATCTGCGGGATGCCTTTTCGTGGCTTGATACCGGCCTGATGCTCAATGCCCTGCTCATCATGGACATCACGTTTGCGGGCTGCTTCGGAATGATGCAGTGGAGATACAACAAGGAGATCGGGGAACTGGAGGACATGCTCTATATGATTTCCTCCTTTATGGCCACGGCCACAGAGGATGAGTAAACAGATGGCGGCTGCGCTGCAATATCTGAAAGAGCACCAGCTCTTTGAATATGACGATTTGGCCGCAAAGACTGACGCTGCCACGGAGCAGTTTCACACGCTGGCCGGGGACATTCAGCAGACCGAGGCCGAGCTTTCCCGTGTGCCCGATCTGATGGCTGCCGTGGTGCAGTACGCAAAGACCCGCCCTGCTTTCGATGGGTACAAGGCCGCCAAGTACAACCGGAAATACCTTGCCGAGCATGAGGCGGAGCTGGCCAACTACCGGGCAGCCAAGGCGACAATGGCCGAGCTGCTGGGCGGCGAGAAGCTCCCCAAAATGGACGTACTAAAAGAAAAACGCCGCCAACTGGCAGCGCGGAAAAAAGCTCTTTATTTGGAATACCGCAAGGCCCAGCAGGATATGCGGGAGCTGGTGGCAGTCAAGGGCAGCGTGGATCATCTGCGCGGGCTGACGGACAGCCAGCGCAATAAGGAGCAGGCCTGTTAGGGACGGCGACGCAGACAATATTTCTTCTGGTCACGGTGGACAGAAGTCCAGCGGGTTTGGGGGCACCCCAACAAGCGTTTCCGCAGCGCGGAAATTGCAAGTGTCAATACACTTGCCTTGCTTGCCGTTAGTGCGCTGCCCCAAAACTGGCGCAAATAGGGTTTGGTTGCAACTCTGTCGCTGTTTGGTGCATCTTGAGTCGCTCTGTCTTGAAAAACTGATTTGCCTTTTATAAAATACACATAGGGGGAGGGGTGAAAATTGAAAGTAGCAATTAACATACAGGCTGATATTCAAGAAATTGAAGTCATCATAAATTGTATGGCCGAAGATGTAAATGTTCAAAGAATTGTATCTGCATTGGATTCTCTCAACACAAAATTGTGCTGTCGGCGGCAAGGAGAACTTTTTCAAATTGCTTTGAATGATATTTTGTATATCGAGTCGGTGGATCGCAAGACATTCATTTATACCGAGCAACAGATATACGAAACGGATAAGCGACTGTATGAGTTAGAAAACCATTTGAAAAACAGATCTTTTTTCCGAGCATCGAAGGCAGTTATTATCAATTTGAAACGGACAAAATCCATTCGGCCAGAAATTGGTGCCAGGCTCTTGCTTACTATGGATAACGGAGAAAAAGTTATTGTATCACGGCAATATTCAAGCAATATAAAGACAGCATAAACAACCGATTTATTGGAAAGCAGTTGCCGTGCTTGCCGCTAACGCACTCCCCCGGGCCCCCGCGAAAAACGAAGGCAGCGCTTGTTATCTCGCTACTTTATTATAGGTTGCGAAGCGCCGTCTTATGGCTTATTATGTTTCAAGTTAAACCCGCAAATTTGAACGAGGTTCATGATTGAATTGTGCCAAATATGCAACCTTTTTCAATTTTTCCTGAGTAGATAAGTGAAGGGCCCTTTTAATGTGCAAGGAGGTGTATGAGTGGACGACAAAAGTATCGTAGACCTGTACTGGGCACGATCAGAAAACGCAATCCATGAAACATCCATCAAGTATGGAAAATACTGCTATGCGATTGCTTTTAACATTCTCAATGATTCGGAAGATGCTGCGGAAATGCTCAATGATACATATATGGGGGCATGGAACAGTATGCCGCCCAATCGCCCGGCCATTCTTTCTACTTTCCTTGGGAAAATTACACGGCGCGTTTCGATTAACAGGTGGAATGAGCAGCACGCACAGAAACGCGGAAATGGCGAGATGCCGCTGGCGTTAGAAGAGCTATCTGATGCGGTGACCGCAAGTGATTCCATTAGTGAAAAAATTGCCATCCAAGAGCTTTCGGCATCAATCAATCAATTCTTATCTACTTTACCAGTTGCGGAGCGCGATATGTTTGTTTGTCGATATTGGTTTTTAACACCCATTAAAGAGATCAGTACCCAATTTGAGTGTAGTCTCAGCAAAGTAAAGTCTACACTATTCCGTACACGACAAAAGCTAAAAAATCACTTAGAAAAGGAGGGGTTCCTTTGAACAGCAAAATGCTTCTTGATGCGCTGGGTGATATTAGTGATGAGTACGTTATGGGCGCGCAGAAGTACCTTACCAATGATGTTCTTAAAATCACAAACAGCAAAGCTCATCAGAGAACCGTACCCCAAAAACTCCTTATCCTTGCGGCTACCATTGCGGCTGTGATGTCTTTGCTCGTGACTGCTATGGCTGTCAATGAAGATTTTAGGGAAAAGGTCTTTGAATTCTTTCATATTTCAACCTCTGAAAATGTCCCGAACGGAGGTGACCTTACTACGAGCGGACTGGACACAGTGATTGGCGAGCGTGTTTCCGCAAGATACTTGGACTTTGCGGAGGACATGGAATTTGCAGGCAACGGGATTTTGTATCAACGCGAATGCGATGCCAACGGAAATTTGGAAAATGTTTTGTTTTATGAGATCGGAAAAGACGGACTATCCGCTTTGAAAACGAGTAGCGTGCAATTTGAACTGAAAGATGACGAACTTGCCGGAAATGGACGCATTTTCTGGTGCAAATCTGAAAATGGTGCCATGGCGATAGGAAATGGGCAGATGCTCGACGGTCAAAGGTCGTGGAATGTTTCGACGATTGCGGGACAGCCGGATAAGGCTTTGTTTTCAGTTTATGGCGGCATCTTAAGCAAATTTGACTTTTCCGTTTTCCTTTTAGACCTGCCAACCGGGACACTGCACAGATTGAACATTCCAACGCTCTACCATGTTCAAGAAATCCAGCTCACATCGAATCTGAACTATGCGTTGATTTGGGGACAAACAGCCGACAGCCAGCAGAGCCAACCGTATGTATGCAATTTGCAGTCTGGCGAGATGTTCCCATTGATTCCGATGGCAAATGCCAATAGCCGTGACTTTGCTACACATTTGGTGGACGATGATACCGTAATTCTAACGATGCAAAAAGAAAACTGCTTTTCTGCTTGGAGTTGCGATGTCAAAACCGGGAGTGTAACGGAGACTGCAAATAACCTTTCCATCAGAACACAAGATGGCAAAACAGCTGGGCTCGTAGATGTAGGTACTCGCTATGCGCTTTGGGTGAACGCAGATCAAAGTGTTGCGGTACTCGATCTGAAAACCGGGTATCAATCCTCTGCTATTGCTGGTTTCTCTTTTGATGGAAGAGCGATAATGCTCCCCAATATCTCTGGCACAAGTATTTGCTACTATATTCCTACACAGGATCAAGATACTCTCGCAGTTAAAACTCTGGGCGTAATGAATTTTGAAAAAGCGCAGTTCTCTGTTTTTGACCGCAGTGGATTTGATAAAAACAAGGAGTGGCGATTAGGCTGGCTCAATGAAAATCAGGTGTGTATATCCGCCGTTGGAGATTCCGACAGTCTCTTTATCTACACATTTTCCTGAACTGAAATTTGGGAGGTACATCGTATGCAAAAAGCAGAGGATGCTTCGGTCGTATGGTTAAATTCCGACGTGCAAATTGCATCATTTCATTACGAGGATGGTTATAAGCAACTGAATTTTTCCAATCAAGTTTTCTTTATGTCATTCTTACAGTCCCTAATGGAAAGCGGCTACCGATTTATGTAGTCAGCACTATTTCAATAAGACCTGCTAAGAAAAGTCAAGTAGAAATTTCAAGGTAATGCGGTGCGCAAAAAGGCCGCGCCAAACCAAGCCGCTTTGCATCTCAAAATGAAACGGCGGCCAGCCAATGGCTTTATGGCGAAGATCAGGCGGTGTGTTCCAACGACTCCAGATAGGCCTTCACGGTGGCGTAGTAGATCCGTAGAAACTTATTGGCGGAAGCCATCATGTAGACGCGGTAGGGCTTGCCCTCGGCGCGTTTCCTGTCCATGAACTGGTAGACCGGTTCATCCAGCGGTGCGGTCTGCAAATAGACGCTCATAACAAGAAAGAGTGTCCGCCGTAAAGACGACGCGCCAATTTTGCTCATGGATTTGTGCCTGCCGGTCACATCACCGGAATCATTTGGCGGAGCATCCAGCCCAGCGTAGGCTACGAGCGCTTTCTTGGAATAAAAGCGGCGCACATCCCCGATTTCGGCTATGAGCTGCGGCCCCAGAGTCGGGCCTACGCCGAACATATCCATGACAACGGGATATTCCGGAAGCATGGAAGTCAATGCTTGCATTTCGTGTTTGAGAGCCGCAAGCGCGGTAGAAGTCGCTCTGAGCTGCGCAACCGCCTGTTCCACGAGCAGCTTGGTCGTTTCGGACATTGGCATGACACCAATGTGTCCGCTGGCTTCGGCGTGAATCGTGTGCGCCTTTGCTTCATTGAAGTTATATCCATACTTCCTGCACCATCGCTGGTATTTGTTTGCGAATGCCTTTTCAGATTTCTCGCTGACACAGCGGCAATGCCAAAACTCCGCCACAAAGTCCACCCATTTCTCGCTTCCATCCTCACGGGCGGGACTGCTGAACAAACGGTTTACATTAGGAAATACCGTATCCAGCAACGAAATCAGATTGTTCTTCAGAACCGTCTGTACCTTGGAATACTGCCGGTACTGGCGGTAGCAGTTCTTCAGCAGTAGCCGGGTATCTTCCTCTGGAACATATCTCGTCAAAGCGAGCCAGCGGTCAAGACCGTAATTTGCCAGCTTGACAGAATCTTTTTTGTCGGTCTTGACCCGCCTCAAATCGTTGTTCCCGTAGCCATGCACCAGCTTTGCATTGACGACGGAAACATACAGTCCTGCGTCGTGGAGCAGCTTTGCAACCGGCGTATGGTAGTTTCCTGTGGCCTCCATGACCACACGAGTCTCACCGTCCAGGCTTTTGAGCTGCCTTGCCAGTTCGCTCAGTTCACTGTCGGTGTGACGGACTTCAAAGGGCGAGATAACGACCTCCCCAAAGGGACGCATGACGGCAACCGTGCTTCTGCCTTTGGAAATGTCAATGCCAACAGAGTTCATTTGTATTCCTCCCATCTGTGAATTGCAACCGGAATCCATCTTTTTCTCATTGCCGATTCAATCTATTGGGTGACACGAACTCTATGGCTCAACCTGCTCAAATCGAACGCCGCAATAAGGGAATGGCTGACAGTCTTATTGACGGACATAGAAGCCCAAGAAAAGAGTCGTCAACCAGTTGCTTCCCTTATTGTAGCTTAGGCAAGAGATGGAAAGAAGCCCAGCCGGATGCTGGGCTTCCAACCAAAACTTATTGTAATAGAACGGAGAATTTCCATGAAAAAGAAATATATTGCGGTTCTTTTGTGTGCGGTATTGTTTTGTGGACTTATGGGGTGCGCCTCAACAGAAGCCCCGCAGAATTCCGCCAATGGGTCGGCCTCGCTTTTGCAGGAGGCAACAAACTGGTTTAAAAGTCAGACTTCTAAATATGAAATTCTTTCTGCTGAAGCTGTCAATGATAGTGCCATTTTCTTAACTGGCACAAAGAACCCTGACACAGATGAATACCAATTATTGCAGGTGTTCATTGTGGACAGAACAGATAACTCTTTTGAGGTTAGTGCCTGGAAGGGTGCCGAGCGAGGTCTGGCTGCTGGATTTTCTGTTCATGTTCTCGCAACTGACAGTTTGACTGTTGTGTTCGGAGATACCTTTGACAGTATTTTCGATTTCATCAATGACAAGCGAATTGATGTTACATTTACGGAAGCTCGTATCGTGTTTGCGGACGGAGAATCTGAAACACGATCCATCACAGGAAATACCCCTTATGTCTTTGCTCTTAATGGAGTGCGGGCTGTAAAAGATGTTGAGTTTATTAGTGATGATCTGGCTGTCAAGTATTCTGATTTCTTTAGTGAGGATTTGATGGAGGCATCTGAAACGCTGGATACTGCTGACCTGTTTAACTAAAGGCCAAATAATTCTGCGGGAACAAGGTCACAATGTGCTACAGTTCTCAAAAGTTTTCAGTATAAAACTTTCCTAACGAGGTTCGTCAACATGAAGAATCTATTCTTATTATTCTCTCTGATGTTCCTTGTCCTAGTTTTCATGCCCAGTTGTGGATCGCAGAGCGATGAGAGTCATCCAAATGATAATATAGTAAGCGAAAGCCTTGATCTGATTCCCTCTGTCTCCGATGAATCCGCAGCTCTCGATGCGCCTGAGTGGGTTGCTTGGTTAGCCAATAGTTGGGGCGACAATTCAAGAGAATGGATGAGCGAGGCAGAATGTGATGGAAAAGACATTGAGCTGTGGCTACGGGAACATCCGCAATACGGCGAAACAAGCAAATGCTGGAGCCTCGGAACCGCAATTTCAACCCTCGGTGTAGTAAAGATGGATAGTGATAATTGCCCATTATCGGATGAGGCTTTGCGTAACAGTTTATCTGAGCTCCTTGCAAAGCAGCTGATATCAGAACTATCTACTCCTAACCCTCAACGCACATTCGAATTCATTGATTGCAAAAATTTGTCAGTTTCAGTTAATTGGAATGATGAAGCAGCGATTTGGGTTTGCACCATCAGTGCCGAAGTATCCTATAATGGCATTATCCTCCCTTACGGAGCTGTGCCTCAATCCAATTATTTAACACTCCCGCTTGGAGCTTTTGAGTTAAATTGCTCTGATAACACAATCTTTCTGATTCCTGTTTACTCGGACACATTACAAAGAATAATCATTTGAGGCCTGTTTGCAGATCATCAATCAAAGCAACTGTTTCAAGGGAATCCCCAACGTCTGTTTTCATCTCCGTTTCCGAGAGCTTACATTGTTATTAAAATAAATTATTTCTTTTTAATAACAGGTTCCCAGTTAATGTAAGCGCTGGTATAGGGTAAGAACCAATTCTAACAGCGTATAAAAATCTCCACCTTAGCGCAAATGCGCTGAGGTGGAGATCAATTATTTTTGATGAACATGGCATTTTGTGGAGCGTTGGCTGGCAGAAGTTTTTCAGCACAGAATTCGTCCCCGGTGGTGGTAGGCGAACAAATCTCTTCTTCCTTCACCAGATTGCCGCGCTTATCGTAGGTATAGCCGTAGTCGTAGATGCGGGTGATCTTCTGCTCATAGCCGCACACATGCTTGCTCACCATCTGGTTGAGGTCGTTGTACTGGTAGGTATCCTCTTCACCCTTGGTGGGACCGCTCTGCTTCAGCAGGTTGCCAAGTTACATAGACTCGATGTTTACATCTTCATTTACATCTTTAGCCTTTTCGAGCGCATGCAATAAAATGGTGAGGAAATCTTCTCCGTCGCTTGTCACAAAATAATTTGATAGGTCCGTGATATCTTCACTTATATCATTTCCCCACGGTGGTTGCTTGGATAAATCTTCTATATCCCATATGACATGATCAGGAGATAAGTCTCTAAGTTCTGCGCTTATGACAGCAAGTTCACCTATCGCGGCATCTACATGCTCTTTTGGTAGGTGGCCTTGATACAGCTCTTTCATAATCACGGGGAATCGACTTCCCCATTTCATATTTTCCAAATTATATGCTACGGTCGAAAAGAACGCGTGTAAGAAGTCACCGCTTCCAATTTGATACCAGTAAAATTTCACCTTAAACCCAACCATACCGCATTCCTCCAAAATCATATATATGGGGCAACGGGGAACTCAATAATGCAGGCAATAAAGGAGGTGTAATCAGCATGGAAATTATCGTATTCTTGTCCATTGTGATTGCTGTTGTGGCTGTATT
>ERZ1106978.60-NODE-60-length-75053-cov-12.746287_pt1 | contig 75053 bp, 69 predicted proteins | sample MGYA00403689_ERZ1106978 | MGnify/ENA primary metagenome ERZ1106978 (study PRJEB35170, sample SAMEA104062434) | human gut metagenome | biome: human gut; feature: human-associated habitat; material: faeces | place: Denmark | collected 2012-08-02 ...
TCTTTTCTCGCTCAAATGGTGTAAGATGTGTGTAGTGGCACATAGGCTCTCCTTTGCTGTAGGTAGTTCTGTTCAAACACCATTATAACAAAGAAGTCTATGTGTCATTTTAATTTGGTTGTCGAGGAGCTGTTGCACTTAGATTGTAAATCCATCCCCAAATATCGCAGAAAGGTATTGGTCAATGGCGTTGACACCAGACTAAAGGAGCTGGTCAAGTCAATCTGTGAAGAAATCCAAGTTGATGTAATCGAAATGGAAATCATGCCAGACCATGTACACCTTTTGCTGGAGGTTTATCCGCAGTTTGGCATCCACAAAGCCGTAAAGACGATCAAAGGGAAGACTTCTCATATCTTGAGGCAGGAATTTCCGTGGCTGACAACCAAACTGCCATGCCTTTGGACAAATAGCTATTTCTGCTCTACTGTTGGCGGTGCGCCGCTGAACATAGTGAAGCAGTATATCGAGAGCCAGAAAACATCGCAAAGGAAGTGAGAATGTGGAAACATACACACTGGGATACAAGTTCCGCATCTATCCGAATAAGACGCAGGCACGGTTAATCAACCGCACGCTCGGCTGTGCCCGTTTCGTGTTCAACCACTTTCTTGCGGTTCGTCGTGATGAATGGAAAGCGAACCATCATTCTCTGACTTACGTCAAGACGAGTCAGCTCCTCACCAATCTCAAGAAGTGCGAGGATACATCCTGGCTTTCCGAAGCAGACAGCATGGCGTTGCAGGAATCCCTGCGCAATCTTGACCGCGCCTATGAGAACTTCTTCAAAAAGAGAGCAGGCTATCCGCGTTTCAAGTCAAAGCATAGCCGCAGTCAGTCCTACCGGATGCGCAATCAGGGAAACGGCATTCGCATCGAAGGCAACCGGATCAAGCTGCCGAAGGTCGGCCTAGTGAAAATCAAGCAGAGTCGGACGTTTGAAGGCAGGATCCTGAATGCCACAGTCAGCCGTGCAGCTTCTGGAACATACTTTGTTTCCCTTTGCGTCGAGACGGACAAAACGGCGCTGCTTCATCCGAACGGCGGCAGGCAGATTGGCATTGACGTTGGTCTGAAAGCGTTCTATTCGGACAGCGACGGCAATACGGTGGCGAGTCCGCGCCCGCTCAAGAGCCTCCAGCGTAAGCTCCGTCGAGAACAAAGGCGGCTCTCTCGCAAAATGCCGCAATCAAGGAATCGAGAGAACGCTCGTATCCGCGTCGCCCGTGTCCATGAACGCATCGCAAACATTCGCAAGGACTTCCTGCACAAATTGTCCACACGGCTTGCTCGTGAAAACCAAACGATTGCCGTGGAACACTTGAATGTCAAAGGAATGCTTCGGAATCACAGACTTGCAAAGTCTATTTCCGATGTAAGTTGGAGTGAGTTTTTCCGCCAACTTGCGTACAAGACGGAATTGCACGGCGGCGAACTGCTGAAAGTGGATACCTTCTACCCGTCGAGCCAGACCTGCAGTCTTTGCGGCTATCAGAACCCGTTGACGAAGGATTTGAGTGTCCGCGAATGGGATTGCCCGGCGTGTGGAACGCATCACGACAGGGATGTGAATGTCGCAAAGAATATCCTGCGCAAGGCTTTGGAGGATAAATCCACAGCGGCATAAGCTGAAATAAATGTACCGTGGGGCACACGGGAATTCACGCTTGGGGAAATCGTGTAAGACGCCAATTCTTTGGAGGCGGCGCAGTGGTTGTCGAACCAAGAATCCCTCCGGCTTTAGCCGTGGGGAGTGTCAACGATGGTTACTCCCGTGCGAATAACGAGGCACTCCGCCTCCTGATGAAAAAGGAGCATCGCTCGGCTAGGAATCTCAATATCTGGATGACGGTCACGGCTCTTGTCGGCATTGTCATCATTGCCGGATTCATGAGCGATGTGGCAACGCTTCTCTACTTCGCGATGATCTGCTCCTTTGTTTCGACGCCGTTCTTTGCGCTGCTGAACTTTTCCCTCGTGCGGAGCGGAGCGCATAAAGTCACGGGCGGCCTGTTCTGGCTCGGCGTCTTCGGCTTCCTGTATCTCGCAGGCTTCAGCATCCTCTTCATTGTCTACGAGGCAGGACTGCTCAAATAAAATGAACCGTCAAAGCTCCACTGCTCATGCAGCGGAGCTTTTTTGATGCACATTTTTGGCGCAAGATGCTCTCATTGTTTACATCATGAGACGTTGTTGCAGGACTTTTGGCTATACATCTCGAATTTTTTGATTGTCAGGGTAGGCATGGTTCGTTGTGTTAGGGGATGTGTTTTGTGAAGAATCAACAAGGTCCGATTGTTGTCCAAGGTGCGATGAGCGTGGAGACGCAGCATATCATCGACCAGATGACGGAAGTCCGGGAGGAGCCGTTTGGGCCATTCCGGTGTGCGCGTGGAGTATTTGAAGGACATGGGCTTGTAGTCTGTGAGACGCAGTGGGGCATGGCCAATGCGTCAGCTTTGGCGGCGCTTGCCATTGCGCGATATCATCCTCAGGCAATCATCAGCCAGGGAACGGCTGGCGCCCATGATGCATCGCTGTCTGTTTACGACATCGTGCTCGGGGCGCGGACAGCAAATTCTTCTGCCTGGCAGACGTATTATCGCGCGGCTGGCGCGGGAGTCGATTATCGCGGGCTGAAACAGCTCGGTGTCTTTGCTTGGGACAAGGATTGGAAGGAATTCCTGCAGGAGGTCTATCATGAGGGAAGCCCCATTCTGCTTGCTGCTGCTCGTCGTGCTGCTGCAAGGTACGAACATGGCAGGGTAGTCGAGGGAACCATCACGACGTGCGACAGCTGGAACTGTGAAGTGGATCGCATCGATTTCCTGCATGGATTCTATGGCTCATTGGCAGAGGAGATGGAGGGAGATGCTGTCGCGCAGGTCTGCCAATCATTCGATGTGCCATTTCTCGATGTGCGCATCATCTCGAATAGCATCTTGTTGAACCAAGATCCATGGGACCTTGGGACTGGACCTGTATGTCAAGAGTTTGTACTCGCGTTGCTGCGAGAATATTGGCTCGATTTGTCTTGAATTGGGACACTTTAAGATGTTTTAGATTGGAGGTGTTTTGCATGAGTATGGGTACGGTATTGCTTGTTGTGCTGGTTGTCGGTGCAGCTGTATTCTTGAGGAATCGACCGCAGGGGAGCAAGGCGTCGAAGCCGGTGGAAAGTGTCTCGGCTCGTCCGGAGGAGAAGCGGGATTTGTCGGCAGCACCTATGGAGAAGAAGGTGCATCCGCAGGGGGGATCGCGGACGGCTGTGGCTGGGCCGCGCTTGACGGCGGAGCAGTGCCGGGAATTGGCGCGGATCCATCGACAGAACATGCTGGACCGGCAGCACGACAGCCGCATGTCGGCGGCTGCGGCGGTGGCCGGTGCTGTGGCTGGCGCGGCGCTGATGCATCATCACGATGCAGAGGCGCAGCAGGCGCGACTCGACCAGATGGCTGCGGCGCAGCGCGCACAGCAGCAGTTGGACGCGGATACATACGATGCGGATGACTATGATGCGGATGACGATGGTCTGATCGACGACGGTGTCGATTGGGATGATGACTGGTCGGTCGATGATGACAACGACTATGGGGATGGCCAGTCGGACTACAGTGATTACGGCAATGACGACTACGGCAGCTATGGCGACTATTCCGGTTCTGGCTACGATGAGGACTATGGTGACTACGGTGGAGATGACTGCAGTGGCGGCTATGATGGCGGCGATTATGGCGGTGGTGATGACTACGGCGGCGACGACGGAGGATTTTGATGGAGGTGAATCGCATGAATAAGGGTGGTTTCAGCTGGAAGACCTTGCTCGGCATCACGAATGCGAAGCGCCAGTTTGCGCGGCAGACGGGTATCCCGACGACGAAGTCGGGCGTCGAGCGCAAGGTCGGTCGCATGGTGCTCGACTTGCTGTTTGGCAAAAAGAAGAAGGGCTGAGGCAGAATTTCACGGCTGTCTGGCGAATGTAACTGCAATACGAAATTTACATCGAAGCTAAAGTTCAGTCAGAAAGAAGAATCGCTATGTCAATCGAGAGAGTCCTGTCGTTTTTGGAGCAGAAGGGGATGGCGGACCGCGTCATCACGTTTGAGGCGTCGACGGCGACGGTGGAGCTGGCGGCGCAGGCGCTTGGCGTGGAGCCGGGGCACATCGCCAAGACGATGTCGTTCCTCGTGGACGGCGCGCCGCTGCTCGTCATCCTCGCGGGCGATGTGCGCGTGGACAACCACCGCTTCAAGGAAGCGTTCCACAAGAAGGGTCGCATGATCCCGTTCGATCAGGTGGAGTCACTTGTCGGCCATGCGCCGGGCGGCGTCTGCCCGTTCGCCATCAAGGAGGGCGTGCCGGTCTATCTCGATGAATCGCTGCACCGCTTTGAGACGGTCTATCCCGCTGCGGGAAATGACCACAGTGCCGTGCGCCTGACGCCGGAGGAGCTTTTTCGCATCATACCAGCAGAGGGCTGGGTCGATATTGCTAAGAGGTGATGCTTGATTGCAAGACTTTTGTGCCTGCCGAGTGGAAACAGGCGCCGTTTGCTGAAAAATGTTTCGTGAGGATGCGGATGGATGCCGCAGATTTGCTATGGATATCTCGGAATCTATGATATAATGAAAGGCATCACAGCTAAGAGAGGGGCAAGTTGAATGGAAATGCAAATGGAATTCATCCGTAAGTTACCGACACCGCAGGAGCTCATGGAACAGTTTCCGATAGATGATCGTGTCAAGAAGATCAAGGTGCGACGCGACAAAGAGATCGCGGACATCATGACGGGCAAGGACAACCGCTTCCTGCTCGTCATTGGCCCGTGCTCGGCGGATAATGAAGAGGCTGTCCTCGATTACGTGCACCGCCTTGTTCCGGTACAGGAACAGGTCAAGGACAAGATCTTCATCGTGCCGCGCCTCTACACGAGCAAGCCGCGCACGATCGGCATCGGCTACAAGGGCATGCTGCATCAGCCGGACCCGGAGGGCAAGGAGGATATGCTCGGCGGCATCATCGCGATTCGCGAGATGAACGCGCGCGTCGTGCGCGAGACGGGCTTTACGTGTGCAGAGGAAATTCTCTATCCGGAGATCTACCGCTACTTGTCAGACCTGCTGTCGTACGCAGCTGTCGGCGCGCGCTCCGTCGAGGATCAGTTCCACCGCATGATTGCGAGCGGCATTGGCATCCCGGTCGGCATGAAGAACCCGACGTCGGGTGATATCTCGGTCATGCTCAACTCGATTGAAGCGGCACAGCACTCGCAGGAGTTCCTGTTCCGCGGTTGGGAAGTCCGCACGCAGGGCAACCCGCTGGCGCATGCCATCCTGCGCGGCTATGTCGACAGCTTCGGCAACAGTCTGCCGAACTACCACTACGAGAACCTGCGCTCGCTCTGCGAGGCATACCACAAGCGCAATCTCGTGAACCCGGCTGTCATCGTCGACACGAATCATGCGAACTCGGGCAAGAAGTATCTCGAGCAGATCCGCATCGCGAAGGATGTCGTCAACAGCTGCAAGATCTCGTCGGATATCCGCACGCTCGTCAAGGGCCTCATGATTGAGAGTTACATCGAGGACGGCAACCAGAAGATCTGCGAGGGCACGTACGGCAAGTCCATCACGGATCCGTGCCTCGGCTGGGACAAGACGCAGCAGCTCATCTTCGACCTCGCGGAGATGCTCTGATTGCGCTGCTGGCCAATCAGATAACCGAATCAGAGTCAAAAGGAGCCTGCCACAGATCATGTGGCAGGCTCCTTTTTCTGAGTGCTTGAGCTGGATCAGAATTTGTCGACAAGCTTATAGCCCTTGCCGCGCAGGAAAGTCTCGGCCTCCGGTTCCTGCGTCTTGAAGATGACGACCGGCTGGCTGGCCTGGCGGTCATAGGAGATGTAGAGGTAGTCGAGCGAGACATTGGCCTCTTCGAGGTGTTTGAGGATCGCGTCGAGGCTGCCTGGCGTGTCGCCCATCTCGACGGCGATGACCTTGTCGATGTGGCACTGATAGCCGGCTTTCTTGAGCTCGGTGAGTGCGCGCTCTGGGTCCGTCAGGACGAGGCGGATGATGCCGAACTCAGCGCTGTCGCTGGCGAGCATGGAGTAGATGTTGACGTCTGCTGCTGCGAGCACAGCCGTCATCTTGCGCAGAGCGCCTTTTGTGTTTTCGGCGAATACAGAAACTTGATTGAGCATAGAGTCGTGATCTCCTTTTGTGAATCTTGAAGTTGATGAACGATGAATATAGCGATTGCTACGATTGCTATGTCCATTCTATCATAACGCCTGCCAGAACGCAAAGGCCTCGTACAGATAAGGTGTAATGTTGTTACATGAAGCTGGCGCGTCATTCAGGCGAGGAGGTTCAGCAGCACGGTCACGATGGAGGAGTTGACGAAGTCGACGATCAGGGCACCAATCAGTGGGATGACGAAGAAGGCGGTCGGGGCTGGGCCGAAGCGCTCGACCATGACGGACATGTTGGCGATGGCGTTCGGCGTGGCGCCGAGGCCGAAGCCACAGGTGCCCGCTGCCATGACGGCGGCCTCATAGTTGCGGCCCATGACGCGGAAGATCAGGAACTTGGCGAAGAGCGCGAGGAAGAGCACTTGGCTCAGCAGCATGACCATCATCGGGATGGCGAGGTCGGAGAGCTGCCAGAGCTTGAGACTCATGAGGGCACACGAGAGGAAGATGGTCAGGCCGAGGTTGCCGAGGACCTCGCTCTCGCGCTGGTAGATCTTGTAGGCGTGCGTGTAGTCGGAGATGTTGCGGATGATGGCGGCTACGAGCATGGAGCCGATGTAGTTCGGGAAGACGAGGCCGGCGCTGATGAAGAGCTGGCTGATGACGGTGCCGAGGCCCATGGCAATGAGCAGGTGCGCGAGGGCGTTCATGAAGCGGTAGTTGTTGATGCTCTGCCCCGCGCGCTTCTCTTCGTCGATGGCCTTGCGCTCGCCGTGGGCGGCCTGCTCGAGCTTCTCGAGCTCGTCGCTCGTGTTGGCTGGGTCGAGGCGTTCCTCTTCGGCGACGCTCGTGAGGCCGTAGCGGCGCACGAGGAATTCGCCCATCGGGCCGCCGAGCAGGCTGCCGGAGACGAGGCCGAAGGTGGCAGCGGCAAAGGCAATCGTCGTCGCGTTGTCGAGGCCGATGCTTTCAAGGACCGGCCCGAAGGAACCGGATGTGCCGTGACCGCCGACCATCGGGATGGAGCCCGTCGCGAGGCCCATGAGCGGGCTCAGGTCGAAGACGTGCGCCAGGACGATGCCGATGGCGTTCTGGCACAGGATCAGGAGGGCGGTGAGCACGGCCATCTTGGCGACGAGGGAGCCGCCCTTGCGGATCAGGCTGATGCTGGCCGTGTAGCCGATGCTCGTGAAGAAGAGCATCATGAAGACGTTCTGCATGACGGTATCCTGGCGGTACGTCCAGATGCCGTTGACGTAGAGGATGTCGTTGAGGATGGCGAAGAGGATGCCGCCAATGACAGGGGCCGGGATGCAGTAGCGGCGCAGGAAGGGAATCTTGAGGCGCAGGAGTACGCCGACGTAGTAGACTGCCGTGGCGGCAGCGAGTGTCTGGTAGATGTTGAGATTGATGTTCATGATGGGGACTTCCTTTGCTGAGTATTCTTGCTTACGTGTAAATCTGTAACATGGCTATTATCATACCAAAAAATCATTGGAGATACAACACTTTTGTTATAGATTGAACAAAAGTATTTTGCACGGCCGCGCGCGGCAGCCTTCGGAAATCTATTGCATTACGCGGGGAAAGCATGTATAATAAGTAAGTAATTTTAGTTTGCAAGTGAGGATACGACAGGTATCCCTTTTCTTTTATAGGAGGCAGATTACACAGAATGAGTATGATGACTAATGATAAGCTCCGCAATATCGCGATCATTGCACACGTTGACCACGGCAAGACGACGCTGGTCGATGCCATGCTGAAGCAGAGCCATGTATTCCGCTCGAATGAGCAGGTGGCTGAACGCGTCATGGACTCGGGCGATATCGAGCGCGAGCGCGGCATCACGATTCTCTCGAAGAACACGGCCATCATGTACAACGGCATCAAGATCAACATCGTCGACACCCCGGGCCACGCTGACTTCGGCGGCGAGGTCGAGCGTGTCCTCAACATGGTCGACGGCGTTCTCCTGCTCGTCGATGCATTCGAAGGCCCGATGCCGCAGACGAAGTACGTCCTGCGCAAGGCCCTGGAGCAGAAGCTGAAGCCGATTGTCGTCATCAACAAGATCGATAAGCCGAACCAGCGCGTGGACGATGTCTACGATGAGGTCCTCGAGCTCTTCATGGAACTCGATGCCGATGACGATCAGCTCGATTTCCCGGTCATCTATGCGACGGCTCGCGACGGTATTGCGAAGTACAGCATGGACGATGACAGCACGAACCTCGAGCCGCTGATGGAGACGATTGTCAAGGAAATCCCGGCTCCGCACGGCGATCCGGACGGCCCGCTGCAGATGATGGTTACGACGCTCGAGGCAGATGCCTTCGTTGGCCGCGTCGCCGTCGGTCGCATCAGCCGCGGCACGGCTCGCACGAATCAGAATGTCGTGCTCATCAACGGCGATCAGGAGATCCGCGCGAAGATCGGCAAGGTCTTTGTCTATCAGGGCATGCAGCGCATCGAAGTGCCGGAAGCCAAGATGGGCGAGATTGTCGCACTGACGGGTCTCGGTGATGTCAGCATCGGCTACACGGTCGCTGACGCTGAGAAGCCAGAGGCACTGCCGGCCATCCGCATCGACGAGCCGACACTCTCTATGACGTTCGGCGTCAATACGAGCCCGTTCGCCGGCCGTGAAGGCCAGTTCGTCACGAGCCGCCATCTGCGCGACCGCCTGTTCAAGGAAGTCGAGACGAACGTCGCCATGAAGGTCGAAGAGACGGATTCGCCGGATGTCTTCAAGGTATCGGGCCGCGGCGAGCTGCACCTCTCAATCCTCATCGAGGAGATGCGCCGCGAGGGCTACGAGCTGCAGGTCGGCAAACCGGAAGTCGTCTACAAGACGATCAATGGCCAGCTCTGCGAGCCAATCGAGAACCTGACGGTCGAGGTACCGCAGGAGTACATGGGCGCTGTCATGGAAGGCCTCGGCACGCGCAAGGCTGAGCTCACGAACATGACGGAGACGGCTGGCTACATGCGCCTCGAGTTCACGATCCCGGCGCGCGGCCTCATCGGTTTCCGCTCCGAGCTTTTGACGAGCACGAAGGGCAACGGCATCATGAACCACGTCTTCCACGGCTATGCACCGTACAAGGGTGACATCCCGGGCCGTACGCGCGGCTCCCTCGTCGCCTTCGAGCAGGGTGAGACGACGGGCTACGGCATCTACACGCTGCAGGATCGCGGCACGATGTTCATCGGACCGAACGAGCAGGTCTACGAAGGCATGATTGTCGGCGAGAACTCCCGCGAGAACGATATCGACATCAATCCGTGCAAGAAGAAGAACGTCTCCAACATGCGTACGTCTTCTTCGGATGAGGCCATCCGCCTGACGCCGCCGCGCATCCTTTCGCTCGAGCAGGCCATCGAGTACATCAACAGCGATGAGCTCGTCGAAGTCACGCCGGAGCACATCCGTCTGCGCAAGGCTATTCTCGACCGCACGATCCGCGGCCGCAACGCCAAGAACGCGCGCAAGGGCTGATTCGGCACTTCGCAATAAGAATAAAAATGAGAGAAAACCTGTCGGAAATGAAATTTTTCGGCAGGTTTTTTGCAATTTCTGTCGAAATGTGTTATCATGTCGATAGTTAAATCCAGTTTTATACACATGTGTGTGTGGATAATATGAATTCAGGTGGAAGGACGAGATGTTATGAGTGGGATGGAGACGATCAAAGGCAAGTTCCAGGGCCTCATCGATGTATTGATGCCGTGGGAAGACGTAGAGGTAGAGGATAGCAAGGAAACTGCTGGCGAGAAGAAACAGCAGCAGGTTTCGGCTAGGCAGTCTCATGCGGCAGCACAGGAGTACAAAGTCTCGGGCGGCGACTCGATCTATGTCGAGCGCACGGAGGCACAGGAGCCTGCGCCGTCTCTCCGTACCCGCGCGCGCGTGCAGCACCCACAGCTGACGGTCCACACGACGAAGATCCCGGAGCTGCGCGTCCAGATCTACGTGCCGGAGAACTTTGACCAGGTCACGGACATCGCGGACAATCTCAAGGCCGGCAAGGCTGCTGTTGTCAACTACGAGCGCGTTGCCGCTGAAGAGCAGCGCCGCATCTGTGACTTCGTCAACGGTGCCTGCTATATCGTCAACGGCTGCGCAAAGCGCATCTCGGAGCAGATCGTGCTCTACGCACCGGAAGGCGTCGATGTCGCAGAAGCAATGCCGGCAGAACTCAAGGACTGATACTTGATCCAATAGAACCACGGATTCATGCCAGCCTGCCTCAAGGGGCAGGCTGTTTTATGTTGCAGTAGATAAAAGAGAACCAGAACACCAGAAAAGGGGAATTTTGATGAACAAGAACCATGAAGGACAGAACGAGGTGCTCGAGGGCGTGCTCGCGGAGTTTGCCAAGCTGGCTGCTATCCCGCGCAAATCCGGTCACGAGCAGGCTGTCAGTGATTTCCTGAAGTCGTATCTCAGCGAGCTCGGCTTTACGGTCATGCAGGACGAGGCGAACAACATCATCGCGGACAAGAAGGCGACGGCTGGCTTCGAGAAGGCGCCGCTGACCATCTTGCAGGGCCACATGGACATGGTCTGCGTGGCGGAAGAAGGCTATGATTACGATCCGCTCAAGGATCCCATCAAGCTCGTGCGCACGGAGGAGTACCTCTCGGCTGAGGGCACGAGCCTCGGCGCGGACGATGGCATCGGCGTGGCAGAGGCCATCTACATCATGAAGACGGCGAAGGACCACGGCCCGCTGCGCCTGATCGTCACGACAGATGAGGAGCAGAGCATGAAGGGCGCCATCCGCCTCTCGGCAGAGCACCTCAAGGATGCCTCGTTCCTCATCAACTGCGACAGCGAGAATTACGATGAGCTGACAGTTGGCAGCGCGGGCAGCGTCGACCTCGACTTCACGCGCGAGCTGAAGCGCGTGGAGCCTGAGACGCCTTTCGCCTGGAAGATCGAGGTCAAGGGCCTGCTCGGCGGCCATTCCGGCGAGCGCATCGGCGACGGCCGCGGCAACGCTATCCGCACGCTCGCGATGATCCTGACGGCGCTGCAGGAGAAAGGCGAGGTCGAGCTCGCATCCTTTGCGGGCGGCAAGGCGCGCAACGCCATCCCGAACGATGCGGCGGCCGTCTTTGTCACGGATCTCCCGAAAGAAGAGATTGAGGCGGTCATCAAAGACCAGCAGGAGCGCTTCAAGAAGATGTACGGCAATGTCGAGCCGCAGATCCTCGTGCCGCTGACGAGCGTCGAGGCGCCGCAGCAGGTCCTGACGGCGGGCGATGCAAAGCGTCTGCTGAACCTCCTGACGATCCTGCACACGGGTGTCTACGCGATGTCGACGGTCATCCCGGGGCTCGTCGAGACGAGCGCCAACCTCGGCGTCGTCAACATGACGGCGGACGAGGTGGAAGTCCAGTTCTTCCCGCGTTCGGCCGTTGACCAGAAGCTCGACGGGTTCCGTCAGTACGCTGAGACGGTCGCGGCGCTCACGGGCTTCACGGCGCACATCGGCACGCAGTCGCCGGGCTGGAAGGAGAACAAGGATAGCCGCCTCGCCAAGATCGTGGCAGAGACGTTTGCCGAGCAGAACGGCAAGCCGATGAAGGTTGAGACGATCCACGCTGGACTCGAGTGCGGCTGGCACTTCCGTAAGAATCCACAGCTCGACATGGTGTCGATCGGTGTGACGACGAAGGACATCCACAGCCCGAAGGAGCATCTCGTGCTCGCGACGGTCAAGCCGCAGGTCGACCTCATCGTCGAGACACTGCACAAGATTGCCGTGCTTTGAGCCGGTATCTGCCAGCGCTGTGAGACAGATCGGACAGAGATAGACCACATATAGTTGATGCCGCATGGGGAAAGCTCCTCTGTGCGGCATCTTTTCATCTATACATCATGATCGATGCAGTATTGCTGTATCTCTGTGGGCTGTGTCGTGGACAAGCGAGCCCATTTTTGATACAATAAAGCATTGATTATGAGATAGACAGAAAAGAAAAGGACGGAAAAGAACGTATGAACATGATAGATGGCAAGCTGCACCGCTATGTGTACCTCCTGGTCTATGGATGCCAGATGAACCAGAGCGATGCAGAGCGCATGATGGGACAGCTCCGCACGATCGGCTATGAGCGGACGGAGTCGATGGAGGAGGCTGACCTCATCCTCATCAACACGTGCTGCGTGCGCGAGACGGCGGAGGACCGCGTCTACGGCAAGATCGGTGAGATCAAGCGCCTCAAGCGCGAGCGCCCGGAGCTGATTTTCGGCATCACGGGCTGCATGGCGCAGAAGGAGGGCGATGCGCTCATCAAGCGCGCGCCGCACATCGACTTCGTGCTCGGCACCAACAAGGTCCACGAGCTCACACGCGTCGTGCAGGAGATCCAAGCGGAGCGCGGCCACGTCGTCGATGTCCAGCTCGGCGAGACGGAACTGCCGGACGATGTGCCGGTCGCACGTGCGGGCAGCCTCTCGGCCTGGGTGCCGATCATGTACGGCTGCAACAACTTCTGCACGTACTGCATCGTGCCGTACGTGCGCGGCCGCGAGCGCAGCCGTCTGCCGGAGGACATCGTGCGCGAGGTCGAGGAAGCCGTGAAGAACGGCTATGAGGAAGTCACGCTGCTCGGCCAGAATGTCAACTCCTATGGCAAGGACCACAAGCTCGCGGATTTCGCGGATCTTCTGAAGATGGTCGATGAAGTGCCGGGCATCCGCCGCGTGCGCTTCATGACGTCGCATCCGAAGGACCTATCCGACAAGGTCATCGCAGCCATACGCGACGGCGAGCATCTCTGTGAGCACATCCATCTGCCGGTCCAGTACGGCAGCAACCGCATCCTCAAGGCGATGAACCGCGTCTACACGGTGGAGTCGTACCGCGACCTCGTGCGCCGCATCCGCGCGGCTATCCCCGAGGTGAGCCTGACGACGGACCTCATTGTCGGCTTCCCGGGCGAGACGGACGAGGATTTCCAGCAGATGCTCGACTTCCTGCGCGAGATCCGCTACGATTCGGCCTACACCTTCATCTACTCGAAGCGGTCGGGCACCCCCGCGGCGACGATGGAGAACCAGGTCGAGGAGTCGGTCAAGAAGGAGCGTTTGAGTGCGCTCATGGTTGTGCAGAACGAGATCAGCCTCGCCATCAACGAGAAACTGCTCGGCAAGACGCTGGAGATCATGGTCGAAGGCCCGAGCAAGAACGATGCATACGTCTGGATGGGCCGCACGCGCACCAACAAGATCGTCTTGTTCGCGCATGCGGGCGAGAAGCCGGGCGACTTCATCGACGTTCGCATCACGCACCCGCAGACCTGGGTCCTCAAGGGCGAGCGCGTATCATAAGAGAAATGACAGGCGTGCTGGCATCTTGTCAGCACGTCTTTTATCCAGTTTATCCAGTCTATCCAGGAGGTGTAAGTATCGATGGAAATGACGCCGATGATGCAGCAGTATCTCGCGACAAAGGAACAGAATCCGGGCGCGATCCTGTTTTTCCGCTTAGGCGATTTTTATGAGATGTTCTTTGAAGATGCCAAGCTCGTCTCAAAAGAGCTTGGCCTGACGCTGACGAGCCGCAGCAAAGGACAGGATGCGCCGATGTGCGGCGTGCCGTATCATGCAGCCGAGACGTATGTCAACAAGCTCGTCAAGCGCGGCTACAAGGTGGCCATCGCCGAGCAGATCGGCGACCCGAAGGCGAAGGGCCTGACGAAGCGCGAGGTCATCAAGGTCGTGACGCCGGGCACGATCCTCTCGGAGTCGGCCCTGCAGGCGACGCAGAACAACTACATCGCGCTCATCTATGAAGCGGGCGAGAAGATCGTGCTCGCCGGTGCTGATATCTCGACGGGCGAATGCTTCTACGGCATCTACGAGGGCGGCAACCGCCTGCAGATGCTCCTCGATGAACTCTACCGCCTGATGATGCCGGAACTCCTCGTTGTCGGCGAGCCGTCATTTGCAGATGCGCTCAAGGAGTTCGCTGCTCTGCGCCTGCCGCACTGTTCGTTCACGCCGATTGCGGAGATCTCGCACAACGTCGAGGACCGCATCGTCGAGCACTTCGAGGCAGCGCAGCGACCGGCGCAAGAAGAGGCGCAGGAGGCAGTGGCGACGCTGCTCGACTACCTGCACGAGACGGTCCGCACAGACCTCACGCAGCTCAACCAGCTGACGTACCTCGATGCCTCGGAGAATCTCGTCGTCGACACGTACACGTTGCGCAATCTCGAGATCACGCGCAACCTGCGCGACGGCGGCAAGAAGAACACGCTCTTAGACGTCCTCGACTTCACGGAGACGGCGATGGGCAGCCGCCTTCTGAAGAAGTGGCTCGAGTACCCGCTCTTGAGCATCGCGGGCATCACGCAGCGCCTCGATGCCGTCGAGGAACTCGTCCGTGATTTCTCGCTGCGCGGCGGCGTGCGCGACGGCTGCCGCGAGATCCACGACTTCGAGCGCCTCCTGACGCGCATCGAGGTCGGCACGGCCAATGCGCGCGACCTCATCGCGCTCAAGGTCTCTCTGCGCTGTCTGCCAGGAATCCGCGAGAAGCTGAAGGGGGCAAAGTCTTCGATGCTCAAGCAGGCCGAGGCGAAGGTGGAGACCTTCGATGATCTCGTCGACCTCTTGGAGCGCGCGATTGTCGAGGACCCGGGCATCAGCCTGCGCGAGGGCGGCATCATCAAGACGGGCTACAACGAGGAGCTCGACGAGTACCGCCGCATCTCGCACGACAGCAAGGCGATGCTGCAGGAGATTGAGGAGCGCGAGAAGGAGCAGACGGGCATCAAGGCGCTGAAGATCGGCTACAACAAGGTCTTCGGCTACTACATCGAGGTGCGCCACAGCGGCGCGGACCGCGTGCCGGACCGCTACATCCGCAAGCAGACGCTCGCGAATGCTGAGCGCTACATCACGGAGGAGCTCAAGGAATTCGAGACGAAGATCCTCGGCGCACAGGAGAAGATCGTCAACATCGAGTACAATCTCTTCACCGATGTGCGCGAAGAAGTCAAGGCGCACCTGACGGAGATCCAGCAGACGGCGCATGAGATCGCGCTCGTCGATGTGCTCGCGAGCCTCGCGGAGGCGGCCAGCACCTACAACTACGTGCGCCCCTCGATGCGGACGGACGGCGTCATCGACATCAAGGACGGCCGCCATCCGCTCGTCGAGCGCATCCTGACGCGCGACCTCTTCGTGCCGAACGACGCGCATCTCGACCACAAGGACTGCGAGATCATGCTGATCACGGGACCGAACATGGCGGGCAAGTCGACGTACATGCGCCAGGTGGCTCTCTTGACGCTCATGGCGCAGATCGGCAGCTTCATCCCCGCGCGCGAGGCCGCCATCTCGCCGGTCGACCGCATCTTCACGCGCATCGGCGCGAGCGACGACCTCGTCAGCGGTCAGAGCACCTTCATGGTCGAGATGAATGAAGTCGCGCAGATCCTTAAGTACGCGACGAAGGACAGCCTTGTCATCCTCGATGAGATTGGCCGCGGCACGAGCACGTTCGACGGCATGAGCATCGCGCGCGCCGTCATCGAGCACATCGAGAAGAAGGTCCACGCCAAGACGCTCTTCGCGACGCACTATCATGAGCTCACGGACCTCGAGGACGATAAGATCAAGAATTACTGCGTGGCGGTCAAGGAGCGCGGCAACCAGGTCGCCTTCCTGCGGCGCATCGTGCGCGGCGCGGCCGACAAGTCGTACGGCATCCATGTCGCGCGGCTCGCGGGCCTGCCGAAGTCGGTCACGAGCCGCGCCGAGGAGATTCTCACGATGCTCGAGGCGGAGGCGCCGGACGCAGCGGCTACTGCCAGAGCGGAGCAGGCGGAAGGCCGTGCGGCAAAGGCCGAGCCTGCTGCACAGGATATGGGCTCTCTCTTTGCCTCGAGCCTCAGCGACACCTTGCTCTCGCTCGATGTCATGACGATGACGCCGCTCGAGGCGATGAATGAGCTCTACCGCCTGCAGGAGCAGGCCAAGAGGGAGGCTGGTAAAGCATGACGATGATCCATGTACTTGACGACAATACCATCAACAAGATTGCGGCTGGCGAAGTCGTGGAGCGGCCGGCGTCTGTCATCAAGGAGCTCGTCGAGAATGCGATGGATGCGGGCGCGACCCGCATCGAGGTCGAGATCATGGCGGGCGGCACGAGCTTCATGCGCGTGACGGACAATGGCCGGGGCATGAGCACGGAGGATGCGCACCTCGCGATCCTGCGCCATGCGACGAGCAAGATCCGCGAAGTCGGTGACCTCAATACCGTCGGCACGCTGGGCTTCCGCGGCGAGGCCCTGCCGACGATCGCGTCCGTCTCGCGCTTCACGCTCTTGACGCGCCGCGAGGGTGACGACCTCGGCACGCGCGTAACCATCACGGGCGGCAAGGAGTCGGACTTCATCGAGGCGGGCTGCAATATCGGCACGACGGTCAAGGTAGAGGACCTCTTCTTCAATACGCCGGCGCGCAAGAAATTCCTCAAGACGAATCACACGGAGGGCTCGCGCATCAACGATTTCATCGTCAAGCTCGCGCTCTCGCGTCCCGACATCGAGTTCCACTTCATCAACAACAACAAGATGTCCGTCGTGACGCCTGGCACGGGCAACCTCTACGACACGATACAGGCCATCTATGGCGGAAAGACAGCTGACTCTCTCCTGGGGCTCACGCTCGAGGACGAGGACATCAAGATCTCCGGCTACATCACGAAGCCGTCGATGCTCAAGAGCAGCCGCGCCTGGCAGACGTACATCGTCAATTCGCGCATCATCCAGAACCGCGCAATCGCCAAGGCCATCGACAATGCCTACAAGTCTCTGATCCCGAAGAGCGGCTTCCCACTGGCGGTCCTCTGCATTGAGGTGCCGCAGCGCACGATTGATGTCAACGTGCACCCGCAGAAGAGTGAGCTCAAATTCGAGGACGAGAGCCGCGTCTTCAAGGCCGTCTACAAGGCCGTGCTCGACGCCATCCGCCCGGCAGGGCGGGGCCTTGGCGAAGTGGCTGCCGTCGTGGAGAAGCCGGAGCAGCACGTGACGATGGAGCCCATGCAGTTCGTGCCGGCGACAGAGCCGCTCGCTGAGCCCATCATCCCGCAGTGGCCGCAGGCTGAGGCGCGCCCTGCAGGGCAGCCAGCGGTGCAGCGAGCTCAGCCCAAAACGATCTATGAGGCCGTGCATCGCACGGCGCCCATCTCTGCTCGTACTATGGCGGGCTTCTCGGCCGCGCAGCAGAGCCTGCGCGAGGAGCGCGGGGCGGCAGCGATGCCTGACTCAAGCGTTCTTGATCACCCGGGCATGGTGGCGGAATCGTCGGCCCCGGCCATGAAGTCCGGCGCCGACGCAGAGGCTTCGCCATGCCAGGAAGGGGAGGTCCTCCAGTACGATGGCTCGGTCGTGCCAATCGGCCAGGTTGACCTGACCTACATCATCGCGCAGGACGCCAAGGGGCTCTACATCGTCGACCAGCACGCGGCGCACGAGCGCATTCTTTTTGACAAATTTTCGGCGATGGCGGGGGATATTCCGTCGCAGCAGCTGCTCGTGCACCAGATCCTGAGCTTTGACCAGAAGGAATCCGATCTCGTCGAGGCGCATCAGGAGCTCTTCGCCTCGCTCGGCTTCCATATGGAGATGAGCGGCAATCAGGAATTCCGCCTCATCGAGGTGCCCGCCGATGTGCCCGTCAGTGAGGCAGAGGATATCATCCGCGAGATCCTGACGAATCTCATGGACATGCACGAGACGACGGCGAAGGAAATCCGCCAGGCCTGCCTCGCGACGACGGCCTGCCGCGCGGCCATCAAGGCCGGCGAGGAATTGAGCTTCCGCCAGATGCAGATCATCCTTGATGCGCTCGCGCACACGGCGTTCCCCTACACCTGCCCGCACGGCCGTCCGACCATCCTGAAGTTCAGCAGCGAGGAACTGGCCAAGATGTTCAAGCGCACCGGCTTTGGCTTTTGATTTTATATATTTGGAGGATGATACGATGGTTCAGGCAATCGCAACGACGGGCCGCAAGTGCACGGATGATGCCGTCTCCCTGGCAAAATGGGCGGCGGAGCACGCGAAGATCCCCTATGTGCCGCGCGCGAATCTCTCGGGCCAAGCTCTGCGCGAGCGCTACGGGGTCGACTTCATCCTGATCGCGAAGCAGGGGCTTCTGACGCTCTCGACACCGGCAGGCGATCTCTTCTTCCACCCGAATATGGCGCATCTGCGCCTCAAGAACCTGCGCTTCGGCAGCGCGGGCACGGGCGACCGCATGGTCGAGGCCATGGGCCTTTCGCACGGCATGAGCGTGCTCGACTGCACGCTCGGCTTCGGCGCCGATGCGATCGTCGCGAGCTTTGCCGTGGGCCCGGAGGGAAAGGTCACGGGCATCGAGTCGCAGCCGCTCATCGAGACGGTCGTCGGCTACGGCCTCGCGCACTTCAAGGCGGAGAACTGGCCGATACAGGAGGCCATGCGCGGCATCGAGACGGTCTGCGCGGATGCCTTCTCGTACCTGAAGCAGCAGGAGAATGACTCGGTCGACGTCGTCTACTTCGATCCGATGTTCCGGCATCCGCTGCTCGAGAGCCGCAGTCTTTCGCCGCTGCGCACGGTGGCCAACCACGCACCCGTCTCGCCGGCGATGATCGAGGAGGCCTGCCGTGTCGCAAGGCGCCGCGTCGTCTTCAAGGAGAACGCGCGCAGCCTGGAGTTCGAGCGGCTCGGCTTCACGCAGATCATGGGCGGCCGCTACAGCAAGGTCCACTACGGCGTGCGAATCCTCTGAGCATCGTTCTGAGGATGTTTCCCGATACACTTTTTTGAGGCACTTCCTGCGGGAAGTGTCTTTTTACATTGATTTATGTGCTTCTTGATGATACAATAAAAAAGAATGATTTGATCGGATAAAAACTTCATACTACCATTCCTGCGCGACGTTCATCATGACAGATGCCTTGCATCGTTCGAGGCAGCACGGATTTCTTGTCATGTTCAGGGGAGCGTCCCCTTAGCGCGTCATAAGAGTTGGAATGAGACGATAGGGGATTTCTATCCAGCAACTATACACGACGTATATCAAAATAAAGATGTATCATAAATTTGGCATTTGCATTCTGCTATGAGATGCAGCAAACACTTTGGAGGTGTACTTTTTGGCTAAAGGAGCACAGAAATTACAGATCATCCCTCTCGGAGGCCTGGGGGAGATCGGCAAGAATATGACAGTCATCCGCGTGGATGACGAGATTCTCGTCATTGATTCGGGCCTGATGTTCCCGGATGAGGACATGCTCGGCATTGACCTCGTCATCCCGGATATTAGCTACCTCATCGAGAACAAGGACAAGATCAAGGCCATCGTGCTGACGCATGGCCACGAGGATCACATCGGCGCGCTGCCGTATGTCCTCAAGAAAATCAATGTGCCGGTCTACGGCACGCGCCTGACGCTCGGCATCCTTGAGGGCCGCCTCAAGGAGAACGGCGTTGACTCGAGCAACCTGCACTCGGTCATGCAGGGCGACATCATCAATGTCGGCTGCTTCAGTGTTGGCTTCATCCGCGTCAATCACTCGATCCCTGACGCTGTCGGCCTTTCCATCAAGACGCCGGTCGGCATGATCGTGCACACGGGTGACTTCAAGCTCGACTACACGCCGATTGACGGCAAGATGACGGACTTCCGCCGCTTCTCCGACCTCGGCAACCGCGGTGTCCTCGTGCTCATGGCGGATTCGACGAATTCGGAGCGCGAGGGCCATACGCCGTCGGAGCGCACGGTCGGTGCGGCATTTGACCGCGCTTTCCACAATGCGCGCGGCCGCATCATCGTTGCGACGTTCTCGTCGAACGTCCACCGCATCCAGCAGGTCATCGACACGGCTGTGCGCTACAAGCGCCATGTCGCCGTGCTCGGCCGCAGCATGGTCAACGTCGTCAACATCTCGCTCGAGCTCGGCTACATCACGGCGCCTGAAGGCACGATTGTCGATATCGACGAGATCCACAACTACCGCATGGAGCAGATGGTCATCATCACGACGGGCAGCCAGGGCGAGCCGATGTCGGCTCTGACGCGCATGTCGATGTCCGACCACCGCAAGGTCGGCATCGTGCCGGGCGACACGGTTATCATCTCGGCTACGCCGATTCCGGGCAACGAGAAGCTCGTTTCGAAGACGATCGACAACCTCATGAAGCTCGGCGCCAACGTCATCTACGGCCGCAATCAGGGCATCCACGTCTCGGGCCATGCGAGCCGCGAGGAGCTCAAGCTCATGCACAATCTCGTGCGCCCGAAGTTCTTCATCCCGGTCCACGGCGAGTACCATCACCTCGTGCAGCACGCCCGCCTCGCGCGCGAGCTCGGCATGCCGAAGGAGAATATCTTCATCAGCGAGAACGGCCAGATTCTGGAGTTCACGCGCGATAAGGGCCAGGTGGCCGGCAAGGTCACGGCCGGCATGGTCATGGTCGACGGCCTCGGCGTCGGCGATGTCGGCAACATCGTGCTGCGCGACCGCCGTCAGCTCTCGCAGGACGGCATCCTGATCGTCGTCGTCACGATGAACAAGCAGACGCACCGCGTCGTCGCAGGGCCGGACATCGTCTCGCGCGGCTTCGTCTACGTGCGCGAGTCGGAGGCTCTGATGGACGAGGCCACGGCGCGCGTCCAGCAGGCACTCGACCGCTGCGAGGACGAGAAGGTCAAGGAGTGGGCTGCCATCAAGTCGAATGTGCGCGATGCGCTGGGCCGCTACCTCTTCGAGAAGACGCGCCGCCGCCCGATGATCCTGCCGATCATCATGGAAGTCTGAGCGTACCATCGTACCATATGGAATCTGAGCCGGAGCTGCGTCTCCGGCTTTTCTGCTGATTGTATCACTGAGTGTATCACATAGACCGTATCACAAGAGGAAAACGGGAAGGAGTGAAAGCATGCCGTTTACCCACCTCCATGTCCACACGGAATACAGCCTGCTCGACGGTGCGAGCCGCATCAAGGAGCTCATCAAGACGACGAAAGAGCTCGGCATGGACAGCATCGCCATCACCGACCACGGCGCCATGTACGGCGTCATCGATTTCTACAAGGAAGCCAAGAAGCAGGGCGTGAAGCCCATCATCGGCTGCGAGGTCTACGTGGCCCCAGGCGCGCGCCAGGAACACCGCGAGGTCAATGGCGTGCGCTATTACCACCTGATTTTGCTCGCGGAGAACCAGACGGGCTACCGCAATCTCGTCAAGCTCGTCTCGCTGGCCAACATCGAGGGCATGTACTACAAGCCGCGCGTCGACAAGGACCTCCTGCGCCAGTACCATGAGGGCATCATCTGCCTGTCGGCCTGCATCGCCGGTGAGATCCCGCGCGCCATCCTGCAGGACAACCTCGAGCATGCCGATGCGCTCGTGCGCGAGTACCTCGAGATCTTCGGCCTCGAGAACTTCTTTCTCGAGATCCAGAACCACGGCCTGCCGGAGGAGCGCAAGGCAAACGCCGCACTCGTCGAGCTTGCGAAGAAGTACGATGTCGGGCTCGTCGCGACGAACGACCTACATTACGTGCACCGCGAGGACAGCGAGTTCCACGACATCCTGCTCTGCATCCAGATGAACAAGACGTTCGACGACCCCGACCGCATGCGCTTCCCGAGCGACGACTACTATCTGAAATCGCCGGAGGAGATGGCGGCGCTCTTCCCGGATCTTCCGGAGGCCATCGCCAACACCGAGAAGATTGCCGCGCGCTGCGAGGTCGACTTCACCTTCGGCCAGCTGCAGTTGCCGTACTACCCGATCCCTGCGCCGTATGCCGACGATGAAGCGTATCTGCGCCACCTCTGCGAGGAGAACCTGCCTCGCCGCTACGGGGAGGTTACGGAAAAGGTGCGCGAGCGACTTGAATACGAGCTCGGCATCATCCACCGCATGGGCTACGACAGCTACTTCCTGATCGTCTGGGATTTCATCAATTACTCGCGCGAACACGGCATCGGCGTTGGCCCGGGGCGCGGTTCGGCCGCAGGCAGCATCGTCGCCTACCTGCTCGGCATCACGGACCTCGACCCGCTGCAGTACGATCTGCTCTTCGAGCGCTTCCTGAATCCGGAGCGCGTGACGATGCCGGATATCGACGTCGACTTCGACTACATCCAGCGCGGCAAGGTCATCGACTACGTCAAGGAGCGCTACGGCTACGATCACGTCGCGCAGATTGTCACCTTCGGCACGATGGCGGCGAAGGGCGCCATCCGCGATGTTGGGCGCGTGCTCAACCTGCCGTACGCCGAGGTCGCAGAGATTGCGAAGCTCGTGCCGAACGAGCTCAAGATTACGCTCGACAAGGCGATGCAGGAGTCGGCCGACTTCCGCAAGGCATATGAGAGTAGCGAGGACATCCGCCGCCTCATCGACCTCGCGCGCAAGATTGAGGGCCTGCCGCGTCACTCATCGACGCATGCTGCCGGTGTCGTGATTGCGCGCCATCCGCTGACGGACTACGTGCCGGTCTCCATCTCGGAGGGCACGCTCGTCACGGAGTACGACAAGGACCACGTCGAGGAGCTCGGCCTACTCAAGATGGACTTCCTCGGCTTGCGCACGCTGACGGTCATCAGCGATACGATCGCGAACATCGAGAAGAGCCGCCACGAGACGGTTGACATCGAGAAGATCCCATTGACGGACGAGCTGACCTCGAAAATGCTCTGCGAGGGTAAGACGGGGGCGGTGTTCCAGATGGAGTCGGCCGGCATGACGCAGCTCGTGCGCGACCTCGCGCCGGAGAACTTCGCCGACCTCATCCCGCTCGTCGCCCTCTACCGCCCGGGCCCGCTCGGCAGCGGCATGGTCGAGGATTTCATCAAGGGACGCCACGGCGAGAAGGAAGTCACCTACATGCACCCTCTCTTAGAGCCCATCCTCAAGGAGACGTTCGGCGTTGTGCTCTACCAGGAGCAGGTCATGCAGATTGTGCAGGTGCTCGCGGGCTTCACGCTCGGCCAGGCAGACCTCCTGCGCCGCGCGATGGGCAAGAAAAAGCACGAGATCCTGATGGCGCAGAAAGAGAACTTCCTCGTCGGCTGCGAGAAGAACCACATCGAGGCAGGGCTCGCCAACACGATCTTTGACCTCTTGACGCACTTTGCCGACTACGGCTTCAACAAGTCGCACAGCGCAGCGTACGCGCTCGTCGCCTGGCAGACGGCCTACCTCAAGGCGCACTATCCGGCGGAATTCATGGCGGCGATGCTCACGAGCATCATGGACACGCCGAAGGTCGCGACGTACATCGAGCTCTGCCGCCGCATGGGCATCAAGATCCTGCCGCCCGACATCAACGCGAGCTCGGCGTACTTCAGCGTCGACGGGGTGGCCATCCGCTTCGGGCTCGCTGCCGTGCGCAATGTCGGCGAGACGGCCATCGAGAACGTCGCGCGCATCCGCGAGGACGGCGGCCCGTTCAGCTCGCTCTCCGACTTCTGCCGCCGCGTCGACATGCGCGTTGTCAACCGCCGCGTCATCGAAAGTCTCATCAAGTGCGGCGCGTTCGACTCGTTCGGCGCGAAGCGCAGCCAGCTCCTGGCCATCTTGCCGCAGACTGTCATGGAAGCAGCCCAGCAGCAGAAGGACGCGGTGAGCGGCCAGATGGGACTGTTCTCCGACGAGACGATCGAGGAGACAGGCATGCTGCAGCTGCCGGACATCGATGAGGTGCCGAAGGCGGAGCTGCTGAACTGGGAGAAGGAAGCGACGGGCTTTTACATCACGGGCCATCCTCTGGACCAGTACGCTTCGAAGCTCGAGAACCTGCCGCGCATCGGCAGCCTGCAGCCGGATGCCGTGCGCGACAAGCAGGTCGTGCGCATCGGCGGCATGCTGACGGAGGCGAAGCGCATCACGACGAAGAAGGGGGACACGATGTGCTTTGCGACGGTCGAGGATTTCACCGACTCCGTCGAAGTCACCGTCTTCCCGCGCACGTTCTACCAGAATATGAACCTGCTCGTGCCTGACACGCCTGTCGTCGTGCAGGGCCGCATCGACATGACGGACGAGTCGGTCAAGATCATCGCTGACTCTGTCTGGGCGCTCAAGGACTACCGCTTTGCCTACTACATCGAGCTGCCGACGGGCGGCCTTCCCGAGACGAAGCGCGAGGAGATGAAGCAGCTCATCGCTGCGCACCACGGCGCATACGCGACATTCTTCCACTCGGGCGGCCACTGGCAGAAGGCCCGCGAGAATTTCTGGCTCGATGACGCGGCGGAGACATTCCAGCGGCTCGAGTCCATCGTCGGCGCGGGCAAAGTCCGGAAGCGCTGAGCGCGCCTTGTTGCGGGAAGCGGGAATGGATGATAGAATAAGGATGATTTGTCTTTCTCTTGAGGGAAAATGAGGGAACACAAGGAGTTTGAAACGATATTGAAACAGAGGACTATCGGCCGTCTCCTGCTCGCGGGCGGGCTTGCGCTGGCACTCATCGTGCCGCAGCTCACCGCCACGCCTGCTCAGGCAGAGGCTGTCTATGATATCAAAGAGATGCCGCGCCCGGATATCCCGGGGCTCGTCATCAGCCCCGATGACCCGCTGCAGAACCTGACGGCGCGCTCAGCCGTCGTCATCGACGCCGCGTCGGGGGAGGTGATCTACGAGCGCAACAAGGACGAGCGCCGCTTCCCGGCGAGTACGACGAAGATCATGACGCTCATCCTGGCGCTCGAGCACTCAGACATGGATGACATGGTGACGGTCAGCAGCAATGCGGCCGGCACGGAGGGCTCCACGCTTTGGCTCGAAGCGGGCGAGAAGATCCGCATGGGTGACCTGCTCTACGGCATGATGATGCACTCCGGCAACGATGCGACCGTCGCTGTCGCCGAGCACATCGCGGGCTCTGTCGACAAGTTCGCCGTGATGATGACGGAGAAGGCGCACGAGATCGGCGCCGTCAATACGAACTTCGCCAATGCCAACGGCCTGCCGCGCGACGACCACTACACGACGGCCTACGATCTTGCGAAGATCACGGCTTACGGCTACCGCGTGCCGGGCTTCGAGAAAATTGTCAGTATGAAGGAGATCGACTTCGACTGGGTCAAGGACCCGTCACACCACCTGCGCAACGAGAACCAGATGCTCTGGCTCTACCGCGGTGCGAACGGCGTCAAGACGGGCTACACGGATGCCGCCGGCCGCTGCCTCGTCTCGGGCGCGAAGAAGGACGGCCTGCAGCTCGTCGCCGTCGTGCTCGACTCGGTCTATATGTGGAACGACTCCATCAAGCTGCTCGACTACGGTTTCGCGCATGTGGAGCCGGACACGATCGTCCATGAGGGCGATACGGTGGGCTATGCAAGTGTCGCGGGCGGCACGGGCCGCAAGCTGCCACTCAAGGCCGCTGAGACGCTGACACTCGCCAAGCTCAAGGGCGAGGGCGAAGCCTACAAGACGCGCATCGAGGCCGATGGCCTGCGTGCGCCCATCAAGGAGGGCGATGTGGTCGGCCGGCTCGTCGTGGAGCGGGGCGGCATGGAAGTCGCTTCGACCGATCTGCTCGCCGGAGCGGACGTCACGCGCCGCTCGTTCTTCCTGACCGTCTGGAACTTCCTGCGGTCACTGGTGAAGGGGTGATGGCGATGGCAGAAGAGCGCTTGCAGAAGATCATCAGTCAGGCCGGCATCGCCTCAAGGCGCGCGGCGGAGAAGATGATCTTGGAGGGCCGCGTCAGAGTTGACGGCAAAGTCGTGCGCGAGCTCGGCACGAAGGTCAATCCTGCGGCATACACGATCTCGGTCGATGGCCGCCCGCTCAAGGGCGAGGAGCAGCATGTCTACCTGCTCTTGAACAAGCCGAAGGGCTATCTCTCGACGGCGAAGGATGACCGCGGCCGCCGCACGGTGCTCGACCTCCTGCCGGAAGTGAAGGAGCGCGTCTACCCGGTCGGCCGCCTCGACAACAACACGGAAGGGCTCTTGCTCATCACGAATGACGGCACCTTGATGAACGGCCTCCTGCATCCGCGCTTTGAGGTCGAGAAGACATACCATGCGGGCGTGACTGGGCAGCTGACGGAGGAAAAGCTTCAGATGCTCCGGGATGGACTGCTGCTCGAGGATGGTATGACGGCTCCAGCGAAGGTCAGCCTGCTTCAAGAGCGCGAGCCAGGCGAGCGCGAGCGCGGCCTCACGCGCGCGGCCATCACGATACACGAGGGGCGCAACCGCCAGGTCCGCCGCATGTTCGCGGCTGTCGGCTGTGAGGTCAAGTCGCTCAAGCGCGTGCGCTTTGCCGACCTGACGCTGAAGGGTGTCGCGCGCGGCCATCACCGCGCCCTGACGCAGGAAGAAGTCAGCAAGCTCTACAGATTGGCGGGGTTAACGAGATGAAACAGATTCTAGTCATAGGAGCCGGACCAGCCGGCATGATGGCCGCTATCCGCGCGGCCGAGAATGGCGCAGCAGTCACTCTGCTCGAGAAGATGAAGCGGCCCGGCCGCAAGATGATGATCACGGGCAAGGGGCGCTGCAACATCACGAACGCCGCCGATGTGCCGGAGATCATCCGGAACATCCACGGCAACGGCGCCTTCCTCAACAGCTCGATGCGCGCCTTCGACAATCAGGATGTCATGGAATTCTTCCGGCAGCAGGGCGTGCCCGTAAAAGTCGAGCGCGGCAACCGCGTCTTTCCCGTCAGCGACAAGGCACAGGACGTCGTCGACGCGATGGTGCACCGGCTTCATGAGCTCGATGTCCGCATCGAGCTCGAGATGCCCGTAGCGGATATCCTGCTGCAGGAAGGACGCGTAGCAGGTGTGCGCACGAAGTCGGGCGCGCACTACAAGGCCGATGCCGTGATTCTTGCGGTGGGCGGTGCCTCGTATCCGGGCACGGGCTCGACGGGCGACGGCTATGAGATGGCGAAGAAGCTCGGCCATACAGTCGTGCTGTTGCGCCCGTCGCTCGTGCCGCTCGAGACAGAAGAAGAGTGGGTCAAAGATGTCCAGGGTCTCTCGCTTCGCAATGTCCGCGCGACACTTCTCGCTGGCGGCGAGAAAGTGCAGGAGATGTTCGGCGAGATGATGTTCACGCACTTCGGTGTGACGGGCCCCATCATCCTCTCGATGAGCCGCAGGGCGGCCAAGTGCCTTGCCGAGGGGAAGTTCGTCGAGCTCGAGCTCAACCTCAAGCCGGCGCTGACGCCGGAGAAGCTCGATGCGCGCATCCAGCGCGACTTCGAGCAGCACATCCGCAAGTCGCTGAAGAACGGCCTCTTGGATCTCCTGCCGCACAAGCTCATCGAGCCGGTGCTCGACTGCGCCTACCTCGACCCGGAAAAGCCGGTGCACCAGGTCACGGCAGAGGAGCGCCACCGCCTTGCAGAGACGTTGCAGCATTTGACGCTGACCATCGCGAAGACGCGGCCGCTCGCCGAGGCCATCGTGACGGCCGGCGGCGTCTCCGTGCGGGAAATCAACCCGAAGACGATGGAGTCAAAGCTCGTGCCGGGGCTCTACTTCGCCGGCGAGGTCGTCGATGTCGATGCCTACACGGGCGGCTACAACCTGCAGGCGGCCTTCTCCATGGGCAATGCGGCCGGCTGCTGGAGCGTCTGGAACGACGATTGATGCGCTATTGAAGTATGATTGATGAATGGAGTGGAGGAACCTCTATGGAAAACACGAAGACGATTGCAAAGGCAAGGCAGGGGTTGCGCGGCACGATTGAGATCCCCGGCGACAAGTCCATCTCGCACCGCAGCGTCATGTTCTCGGCGCTCGGCTCGACGCCCGTGCACATCACGAACTTCCTGCACGCGCAGGACTGCCTCTCGACGGCGGCCTGCATGAAGGCGCTCGGCGCCTCGGTCGAGTTCGAGTCGGAGACGTCTCTTGTGGTCTGCGGCCACGGTCTGCACGGCCTCCGCGAAGCTTCCACGATCATCGATGCGGGCAACTCGGGCACGACGCTGCGCCTCATGATGGGCATCCTCGCGCCGCAGCCATTTCTGACGACCTTCACGGGCGATGCCTCGCTGCACAAGCGCCCGATGGGCCGCGTCATCAAGCCGCTCTCGGCGATGGGTGCGAAGATCTACGGCCGCGAGAAGAACACGAAGCTGCCGATCACGATCGTGCCGGCTGAAGGGAAGCTGCACGGCATGGTCTACGAGAGCCCTGTCGCGAGCGCACAGGTCAAGTCGGCCATCCTGCTTTCCGGTATGTACGCGGACAGTCCGACGACTGTCGTCGAGCCCTTCACCTCGCGCGACCACACGGAGCGCATGCTCGAGGCCTTCGGCGTCGAGACGAAGAAGGATGGCACGGCTGTGACGATTGCACCAGTCGAGGCCTTCCGTGCGCCGGAGGCCATCGAGGTCCCGGGCGACATCAGCTCGGCGGCCTACTGGCTCGTCGCGGGATCTGTCGTGCCGGGAAGCCAACTGCTCCTCAAGAACGTCGGCGTCAATCCGACGCGCACGGGCATCCTCGATGTCCTCGAGGCGATGGGCGCCAAGATCACGCTGGAGAACGAGCGCGTGAGCGGCGGCGAGGCGGCAGCTGACATCCGCGTCGAGGCGGCGAAGCTCCATGGCACGTCGTTTGGCGCCGAGATCATGCCGCGCCTCATCGATGAGATCCCCGTCCTCGCAGTGGCCGCGCTCTTCGCAGAGGGCGACACGGTCATCACGGGTGCCGGCGAGCTCCGCGTCAAGGAGACGGACCGCCTGCAGGCTGTCACGGACGAGTTCAACAAGCTCGCGCCGGGTGCTGTCGAGGCGAGCGAAGATGGCCTCGTCATCCACGGCGGCACGAAGGTGCGGGCGGCAACCTGCTTCTCGTACGATGACCATCGCATGGCGATGTCGCTTGCTATCCTCGGCGCGGCCGGAGAGGGCGCCGAGATCGAGCGCCCCGAGTGCGTGACGATCTCGTACCCGGCCTTCTACGACACGCTGGCTCGCCTGCAGGCATGAGCGCAGTACATATCAATTTGATTTGGGGGAATCTGTCTTGAAGAAACTCGTAGTAGCAATCGACGGGCCGGCGGGCGCCGGCAAGAGCACGGTCGCACAGCTCGCAGCCAAGGAACTGGGTTATACCTACATCGACACGGGGGCCATGTACCGCGCCGTGGCCTGGAAGGTCCTGCAGCAGGGCGGTGAGGTCACGGATGAGAAGATCCTCGCTGTCGTCTCCGACATCGACGTGGACCTCTCGTATGAGAACGGCAAGACGACGGTGCGCGTCGACGGCCAGGACGTCACGAGTGAGATCCGCACACCGGAGGTCAGCCACATTGTCTCGAAGGTAGCTGCGCTCGGCCCCGTGCGCGAGAAGATGGTTGACCTGCAGCGCAAGATGGCAGAGCGCGGCGGCGTCCTCATGGATGGCCGCGACATCGCGACGAATGTGCTGCCGGGCGCTGATGTCAAGATCTACCTGACGGCCTCCATCGCGGAGCGCGCAAACCGCCGCTACAAGGAATTGCGAGAGAAAGGTCTCGCTGTTGACCTCGCGGATATCGAGCACGACATCGCCGCGCGCGACAAGGCCGACATGGAGCGCGAGATCTCGCCGCTCGTCCAGGCAGACGATGCGACGCTCCTCGATACGACGGGCATGACGATCCCGGAGGTCGTCGCGCGCATCATCGGAATGTGCAGGTGATACGATGCTTTACACGACACTCCGCATCATCTTTGCCGTCATCTTTCAACTGCTGTTCCGCGCCAAGACGTACGGCAAAGAGAACCTGCCCGCAGAAGGGCCCGTCATCCTCGCAGCCAACCACATGAGCAACTGGGACCCGCCGCTCCTCGCGACGTTCCTGCCGCGCCCCGTCTCGTACATGGCGAAAATCGAGCTCTTCGAGCACCCGATCTTCGGCGCGGCCATCCGCCGCTGCCATGCCTTCCCCGTGAAGCGCGGCGCGGCAGACCGCGGCGCCATCAAGGCTGCCGTCAATGTGCTCAGGCAGGGCCGCGTGCTCGGCCTCTTCCCAGAGGGCACGCGCAGCAAGGACGGGAAACTCCACAAGGCCGAGGCCGGCGTCGGCCTGCTCGCCGCGATGAGCGGCGCTCCTGTCGTGCCGGCCTGTATCGTCGGCACGGACCGCATCATGCAGAAAGGCGGCTTCCTGCCAAAGCTCTCCATCATGTACGGCGAGCCGATGCATTTCACGGGCGATAAACGCGACAAGGAGCAGCTTGAGGCCTTTTCGCAAGAAATCATGGCCCATATCGCGGTCATGCGCGAAGAAATTGAAAAAATTTCCTAAAACCATTTGCCTGACGCCCTCATGCATGATATACTAGGCTATAGATTGTAAAAAAGCCTTCTGGGCGTCTTTGCAATAATATGATTTATGGTGGTAGATGTATGGAAGTCATCTTAGCAGATTATCTTGGCTTTTGCTATGGCGTCAAGCGCGCCATCAAGATTGCCAGGGAGAATGCTTCTGCTGACGGGACTGCCTGTACGCTCGGACCCATCATCCACAATCCGCAGATGGTCGACAGGCTGCGCCGCGAGGGCGTCGGCTCGGTAGACAGCCTCGGAGCGATGGAGAAGGGGACCGTCATCATCCGCTCGCACGGCGTGGGCCCCGCGGTCTACGACGAGGCGAAGGCCCGCGGACTCGAGCTCGTGGACGCGACATGCCCGCATGTCAAGAAAGCGCAGCTCTCGGCCAAGGAGCTCGTGGATGAAGGGTACAGTGTGGTCATCATCGGAGAGAAGAACCATCCGGAGGTCAAGAGCATCTTCGAGTGGTCATCCGGAAGAGCACAGATCATCGAGACCGAGGAAGAAGCCGATGGGGTAGAGCCCTGCGGCAAGCTCGGCATCGTATGCCAGACGACGTTTTCTGGAGCGCGCTTCCGTCAGATTGTCATGCGCCTTCTTGAGAAGTCCAGGGACATCAAGATCCTGCGAACCATCTGTACGGCGACAGACCAGCGACAGGCCGCTGCCATAGATCTTGCCAGCAAGGTTGACCTCATGCTGGTCATCGGCGGCAAGAACAGTGCCAACACGACAAGGCTCGCACAGCTTTGTTCCGAGAAGTGCCTGACTTACCACATCGAGACTGCAGCGGAGCTGCACGACGAGTGGTTTGACAAAATAAAGAAAATTGGTATTACAGCTGGTGCTTCTACACCGGACTGGATTATCAAGGAGGTATATAAAAAGTGTCAGAACAGATGAACATGGAAGAGTTATTAGCACAGGAGTCCCTGCCGGATATCCAGGAGCGCACCACTGTAAAAGGTAAGGTCATCCAGGTAAACCGCGACGAGGCTTATGTCGATATCGGATACAAGCAGGAGATCGCAATCCCGAAGCGCGAGCTGGCTTACCCGGCTCCGGAGTCCGCTGAGGACGTCGTCAAAGTCGGCGATGTCATCGATGTCTATGTCGTTTCCCTCGGCGGCGATAACGGCGGCATCCTCTCCAAGGTAAAGGCTGACCGCATGGTCGCTTGGACGGAGATGGAGAAGAAGAAGGAATCTGGCGAGACGGTCCAGGCGAACATCACGCAGGTCGTCAAGGGCGGCCTCGTGGCATCCGTCGATGGCCTGCGCGGCTTCATCCCGGCATCCCAGATGGAACTCCACTTTGTCAAGGACCTCTCCATCTATGTCGGCCAGACGGTCGAGGCTGAGATCATCGAGATCGATGTCCACAAGCAGCGTCTCGTCTTCTCCCGCCGTGCTCTCCTCGAGGCTGAGCGCGAGAAGAAGGAAGCGGAAGTATTCTCCACGCTCGAGGCTGGCCAGACGGTACGCGGCACGGTCAAGCGCCTCGTCGACTACGGTGCATTCATCGATATCGGCGGCGTAGACGGCCTTGCACACATCTCCGACCTCGCTTGGCACCGCGTCAAGCATCCGTCGGATGTCCTCGAAGTCGGCCAGGAGCTCGACGTCTATGTCAAGAGCGTTGATCCGGAGAGCAAGCGCATCTCTCTGTCCGTCAAGGACACGATGCGTGATCCGTGGTACGACTCCGCTGAGAAGTACAGCGAAGGCCAGATCATCGAAGGCAAAGTCATCAAGCTGACGGACTTCGGTGCATTCATGGAGATCGAGCCGGGCTTCGATGGCCTGATCCCGATGGGCGAGCTCGCAGACAAGCGCATCGAGCGCGCTGATGAAGCCGTTCATGTCGGCGACATCGTCCGCGTCAAGATCCTCCGCATCGACACGAAGCGCAAGCGCATCTCGCTGTCCATCACGAAGGCTCGCGACTGAGCGATTGGGACTTGCGTCTAAAATAAGATAAGACATTCTGAGGAGTGATGATTTATGCATCACTCCTTTGTTTGTAGTGCAAGAGAGTAAGAATATGAGCAAATATTATCCAGGTATCATCCTGCGCGTCTATCCGGGCAGCCTCGCAGAAGAGCTCGAACTCGTGCCGGGCGACAAGATCCTCGAGATCAACGGGCAGGGACTGCGCGACATCATCGACCTGAGCTTCGCGATGGCGGACGAGGAGATCGACATGCTCGTCGAGCATGCAGATGGTGAGCAGGAGATGATCTCATTCGAGAAGGAAATCGACGAAGAGCTCGGTGTCGAGTTCGAGTCGGCCGTCTTTGACGGCATCCGCAACTGCGCGAATCACTGCTACTTCTGCTTCGTCGATATGATCGCGCCGAACATGCGCCAGAGCCTCTCCATCAAGGATGACGACTACCGCCTGTCGTTCCTCTACGGCAACTTCGTCACGATGACGAACATGGGGCCGAATGACTTCCGGCGCATCAAGCAGTTCCATCTCTCGCCGCTCTTTGTCTCCGTGCAGTGCATGAACCCCGAATTGCGCGCGCAGATGCTGCGCTGCCCCGGTGCGGCGAAGATCGCGGAGCAACTCGACCATCTCGAGGAGGTGGGGGCCGACTACCATACGCAGGTCGTGCTCTGCGCTGGCCTCAATGACGGCGCAGAGCTCGAGCGCACGATACGCGAGGTTGTCGCGCGCCGCCCGCACGCGCTGTCGCTGGCCATCGTCCCCGTCGGCATCACGAAGTACCGTACAGATCCCTTCCCCTTGCATCAGTTCGATGCAGAGGGAGCGGCGCGCGTCATCGACGAAGTCGAGAAGTGGCAGAAGAAGATCCAGCAGGAGGAGGGGCGCACCTTCATCTACCTCGGCGATGAGTTCTACTTCCTCGCGGGCCGCCCTGTGCCGCCGACTTCGTTCTACGACGGCTTCCCACAGCTCGACAACGGCATCGGACTCACGCGCAACTTCATCAACGACTGGGATAAGGAGTCCGATGCGCACAAGGAAATCGCATCGTATGAAGAGCCTGTCTATCTCGATGTCGTCACGGGCACGGCCGTCGCGCCTGTCATGCAGGAGCTCGCGAAGAAGGCGGAAGATGCGCATGCAAACCTCCATGTGCGCATTGTGCCGGTCGAGAACGAGCACTTCGGCACGACAGTCAACGTCTCTGGCCTATTGACAGCGCATGACATCATGGCGGCCCTGAAGCGCCTCGATGGCCCGCGCGCGGGCATCCTGATCCCTGAGCCCGCCCTGCGCTCGGGCGAGGACATCTTCCTCGACGACGTGAGCCTCTCATCCATGCGCGAGGCGTTCCCCGAAAGCCGCATCGAGCCCGTGCAGACGGGCGCGGATTATTACCGCGCCCTGATGGACTGGCCGCACTACGCGAAGCGCCGTGCGGGTGAGACGGCCTATATGTGGCAGAGCAACGCGGGCTATACCAAGAATATCCAGTATTGATTCATATTTTTATTTTATAGAGAAAGAGGGATGAATATGAGCAAACCAATCGTGGCGATTGTCGGCCGCCCGAACGTCGGCAAGTCCACGCTCTTCAATCAGATCGGCAAGAAGCGCGTCTCCATCGTCGACGACATGCCGGGCGTCACGCGCGACCGCATCTATCTCGACGCGGAGTGGCTCAACCAGCACTTCACGATGATCGACACCGGCGGCATCGAGTTCGATGAGAGCAACCACATCCTCAAGTCGATGCGCCAGCAGGCACAGCTGGCCATGGAGGAGGCCGACGTCATCCTGTTCCTCGTCGACGGCCGCTCCGGCCTGACGACGGCAGATGAAGAGGTCGCGCGCCTGCTGCGCAGCACGAAGAAGCCGGTTATCCTCGCGGTCAACAAGATCGACAGCCCGCAGCGCGCGATGGACGTCTACGAGTTCTACAATCTGGGCCTCGGCGATCCGATCCCCATTTCGGCATCGAATGCGATGAATCTCGGCGATCTGCTCGACGCAATCGTCGCGGCCTTCCCGAAGAAGGTCGAGGAGAGCAAGGATGAGGATGAGATCCGCATTGCCGTCATCGGCCGCCCGAATGTCGGCAAATCCTCCATCGTCAACGCGATCCTCGGCGAGGACCGCGTCATCGTCAGCGACGTGCCGGGCACGACGCGTGACGCCATCGACACGCACTTCACGAAGGACGGCATGAAGTTCACGCTGATCGACACAGCAGGCATGCGCCGCCGCGGCAAGATCGAGGAGGCCGTCGAGCGCTACAGTGTTATGCGCTCGCTGCGCGCCATCGACCGCGCCGACGTCGTGCTCATGATGATCAACGCCTTCGAGGGCATCACGGAGCAGGACAAGAAGATCGCGGGCTATGCACACGAGTCGGGCAAGGGCGTCGTCATCGTCGTCAACAAGTGGGATATCTACCCGGATAAGGACGATAAGTCGACGCTGCGCTTCACCGAGGAACTGCGCGACAAGCTCGGCTTCCTGCAGTACGCGCCGGTGCTCTACACCTCGGCCCTGACGGGCCAGCGCGTCGCGCGCGTGACGGACCTCGTGCGCTACGTGGCCGAGCAGCAGGCGATGCGCATCAAGACGAGCGTCCTCAACGAGCTCATCCGCGATGCCGTCTCCATCAATCCGCCGCCGATGCACCGCGGCCGCCAGCTCAAGATCCTCTTCATGACGCAGACGGACATCTGCCCCCCGAAGTTCATCATCTTCGTCAACGACCCGGAGCTCATGCACTTCTCGTATCTGCGCTTCATCGAGAACCGTCTGCGCGAGCAGTTCGGCTTTGAGGGTACGCCGTTGCGCCTCATCGTGCGCGCGCGCAAAGAGGAGGAGGATTACTGATGGCATCGGTCCTCCTCGTCTGCCTCGCGAGCTACCTTTTAGGCTCCATCCCGAACGGTCTCGTCTTCGGCAAGCTCATCTGGCACGTCGACCTGCGCGAGTACGGCAGCCACAACATCGGGGCGACGAATGCTTGGCGCACGCTCGGCAAGGGGCCGGGCTTCCTGATCTTCCTGCTCGACTTCCTCAAGGGCGCCCTCAGCGTCGGCCTCGCGGAAGTGTTTGCGCCTCTGCCGCTCGTCATGGTCATAGCGGGCATCCTGGCCATCGTCGGCCACTCTTGTTCGCTCTTCCTGCACTTCAAGGGCGGCAAGGGAGTGGCGACGGGGCTCGGTGTCATCGCGATGCTCATGCCGTTGCCGAGCTTCATCGTCTTCCTCGTCTGGCTCGCCATCGTCATGGTCACGAAGTACGTCTCGCTCGGCTCGTGCATCGCGGCGGCACTCGTGCCAATCCTCTCGTATGCCTGGGGCTATCCGGGTGCCTACACGGCCTTCGGCGTGCTCGCAGCGGCCTTCATCATCATCCGCCACAAGGCCAATATCGTCCGCTTGATGAATGGCACCGAGAACAAGATCCACGCCGGTCACCGCGACTGACCTGAAAAGTGTCATGTGACCGTATCTAGTTTTGCTACAGATGTTTACAGCCTGCGCATGCAGGCTGTTTTTTGCACAAAATGGTGAGAAAGTTAACATTTTGTGAAATCCATCCATATGATTTGGACAAATCCGGAAATTTCATTGGCATTTGTGCACATCTTATGGTATACTATCCTTTGTCAAAAGAATAGTATCCATTGGAGGCGTAATATATGAACAAGGAGAAAAGCGGATTCTTCCTCGTCCGCGAGGAGATCCTGCCAGAGGCAATCAAGAAGACCATCCGTGTCAAAGAGATGCTCAAGCGCGGCGATGCGCGCACGATCAACGAGGCCGTCGAGAAGATGGAACTCTCGCGCAGTGCCTACTACAAGTACAAGGACTATGTTTTCCCGTTCTACGAGGCGAGTCGCAACAAGATCGTCACGCTGACGCTGCTCCTTGAGCACAAGAAGGGCGTCCTCTCGAGCGTGCTCAACACGATCTCGGCAGACTCGGGCAGTGTCATGACGATCAACCAGGGCATCCCGCTGCAGGGTGTCGCCAATGCCACAGTCTCCATCGAGACGGCCAACCTCTCGGTCGATCTCGAAGCTCTGCTCGATAAGCTCCGCATGGTCGATGGCGTCAAGCGCCTCGAAGTCCTCGGACAGTCGTAAGGAAAGAAGGTGTGTCGGATGGAAAAAGTCATTAAAATCGGTTTGCTCGGGTCCGGTACGGTGGGCTCTGGTGTTATCCAGGTGCTCGAGATGAATCGGCCGCAGATTACGGAACGCGTCGGCACACCGATCGAGATCAAGACGGTGCTCGTGCGCGATGTCAAGAAGCCGCGCCCGCAGCTCGGGCATCTGCATCTCACAGACAAGATCGAGGATATCCTCGAGGATCCGGAGATCGATGTCGTCGTGGAGCTCATGGGCGGCATCCACCCTGCGCGTGAGTACATGCTGCGCGCTATGGAGGCAGGCAAGAGTGTCGTGACGGCCAACAAGGATGTCGTCGCACAGTTCGGCAAGGACATGTTCGCGATGGCAGAGGAAAAAGACGTCGACTTCCGCTTCGAGGCGAGCGTCGGCGGCGGCATCCCCATCATCACGCCGCTCAAGCAATGCCTGACAGCCAACCGCATCACGGAGATTCTCGGCATCGTCAACGGCACGACGAACTACATGCTGACAAAGATGACGGAGTGCGGTGCCGACTACGACACCGTCCTCAAGGAGGCACAGGCCAAGGGTTACGCCGAGGCGAACCCGTCAGCAGACGTCGACGGACTCGACGCGGCGCGCAAGGCGGCCATCCTCTCGTCGCTGGCGTTCAACACGCGCGTGCAGCTCGAGGATGTCTCGGTCGAGGGCATCACGAAGATCACGCCGGACGACATCGAGTACGCGAAGGACCTCGGCTATGTCATCAAGCTGCTGGCTGTCGGCAAGGATTCCGATGAGAACGGCGTCGATGTGCGCGTCCATCCGGTCTTCCTGCCGAAGACGCATCCGCTGGCTTCGGTCAACGGCGTCTACAATGCCATCTTCGTGCGCGGCAACGCCATCGGCGAGGCGATGTTCTACGGCCAGGGCGCCGGCTCGCTGCCGACGGCCTCCGCTGTCATCTCCGACATCATCGACGTCGCGCGCGACATCCTCAACCGCACCTTCGGCCATGTTCGCTGCACGTGCTATGAGCAGAAGAAGCTCTGCCCGCTCGAGGCGACTTCTTCTTCCTACTACGTGCGCCTGCTCGTCGACGATAAGCCGGGCGTGCTCGGGGCCATCGCGACAGCCTTTGGCGATGCCGGCGTGAGCCTCAAGTCGGTCATCCAGACGCGCCGCAATGTCGTCGACCATGCGGAGATCGTCGCCATCACGCATCTCGTCGAGCACGAGCGCATCGAGAAGGCGCTGAAGGCCCTGCGCGAGCTGCCTGTCGTCGATGAGATCCGCAATGTGATTCGCGTCGAGAATGAGGAACGGGGGTAAGAGTATGGCCGAGAAATGTGTCCGCGTCCGTGTCCCTGGTACGAGCGCCAACTGCGGCCCAGGCTTTGACTGCCTCGGCCTCGCCTGCACGGTCTACAATGACCTGGAGCTGCGCCTGACGCGCGAGCCGGGCCTGTCCATCACGATGACGGGCGAGGGGGCGACGAACATCCCGTGCGACAACCGCAACATCGTCTGGCGGTCGGCGCAGTACCTCTTAGAGAAGGCCGGCAAGGACAAGGAATACCGCGGCGCCGTCATCCACATGGAGAACCGCGTGCCGCTCTCGCGCGGCCTCGGCAGCTCGGCGACGGCCATCGTCGCCGGATTGACGGCGGCGAATGCCCTGATCGGCAATCCCTTCAACCGCCGCGAAATCCTGCAGTTCGCGACGGACATCGAGGGTCATCCCGACAATGTGGCACCGGCCATCTTCGGCGGCTTTACCGTCAATGCGGTCACGAACGGCCGCGTCGACTGCTTCAGCTTCCTGCCGCGTTTCCGCATGAAGTTCGTCGTCGCTGTGCCGAATTTCCCGCTCTCAACGCGCATGGCCCGCAAGGTCCTGCCGACGGAAGTGCCGATGAAGGACGCCATCTTCAACATCGGCCGCGCCTCGATGCTTGTCGCCGCCCTGACGCGCGGCAATGAGCGCTACTTGCGGCTTGGCCTCGACGATGCACTGCATCAGCCGTACCGCGCGGAGCTCATCCCGGGCATGTACGATGTCTTCAAGGCCGCGCGCCGAGCGGGCGCTGCCGGCGCGACGCTCAGCGGTGCCGGCCCGTGCCTCATCGCCTACGTGCTGGAGCGCCGCCATGCGGAGGAAGCTGTCGGCAAGGCCATGCTCGAGGCATTCCGCAAGCATGACGTCGATGCGCGCATCCTGACGCTCGACCTCGACACGCACGGTGCACAGATCCTGAAGTGAGGATAAGTGTATGACGGAAGAGGCATTTGCAGAGCTCCTGCGCGCAAATGGTGCGCGCGTCTTCATCGTCGGCGGCTGGGTGCGCGACGCTCTGCGCCACGTGCGGCCGCACGACAAGGACTACATGGTATCGGGCATCGCTGAGACGGACTTCCAGAGGCTCTTCCCAGAGGCGCAGAAAGTCGGCCACGGGTTTCCGGTCTACCTCGTCTCCATCGACGGCGCTCTCTCGGAGGTCGCCTTCGCGCGCAAGGAGAAGAAGGAGGGGCGGGGCTACCGCGGCTTCCGCGTCTCGTACGACCCATCGGTCACGGTGGAGGAGGACCTTTACAGGCGGGACACGACGATGAACAGCATGGCGCTGGAATTTCCGGGAAAGCAGCTCATTGACCCGTATCACGGTGCCCAGGATGTGGCAGCCAAGGTCATCCGCGCCGTCTCGCATCACTTCACCGAAGATCCTGTGCGCGCCCTGCGCGCAGCGCGCCAGGCAGCGGAGTTCGGCTTCTCCATCACGGAGGAGACAATCCGTTACATGAACGCCTGCCGCGCAGAGCTTCAGTATGAGCCGCAGGAGCGCATCGTCGCTGAATTACGGCGCGCCCTGCAGTCGCCGAGGCCTTCGGTATTCTTCCGCGCGCTCGAGCAGGCGGATATCCTCGCCGTGACCTTTCCTGAACTCTCGCTGCTCATCGGCAAGACGCAGCCGCCCGAGTACCATCCCGAGGGCGATGCCTGGCAGCACACGATGCAGGTCGTCGACCGTGCTGCCGAGAGGACGCCAAATGTCGCCGCGCGCTTTGCCGCGCTCGTCCACGACATCGGCAAGGGCACGACGCCAAAGGAGATGGAGCCACATCACTATGGGCACGAACTGCGCGGGCTCGAACAGCTCGACTCGTGGAACAGGCGCGTGACGCTACCGAAGGACTGGTTGCGCGCGGGCCGCTTCCTCATTGAGCAGCACATGCGGGCGCCTCTTTTAGAGCGTCCCGGCAAGATTGCCGCACTGCTGCTGCTCGTCGACAAGCAGCGGCCCGTCCTTAGCCTTGCGGACTTCAACGCGGTCATCGAAGCCGATCATCAGAGCCTGCCCGACTACCTCGTGCACGGCGAGGCGCTGCTCGCAGCCATGCATGGCGTCAGCGGCAAGGATGCACCAAGTGGCCTTGCGGGCCGTGCCGTCGGACAGTGGCTCGCCGAGCGCCAGACTGCCGTCCTTGTGAAGGCACTCGCGGCTGTGCGTGCCCGGGCATGATATTGCAAGCAAAGAAGAAATCTTCCTGCTCAAGGCAGGAAGATTTCTTTTTTTCGCGAATCTATTATAAATAGACGAACAATTAAAAGAAAATCCTGCGCAAGGGGGAATCCGTATGGCAATCATCATGCCCTATAAATCCGCCGCTCCGAAGATTGACGAGAGCGTATACCTGGCACCGACAGCCGTCGTTACCGGCGATGTCACGATTGAGGAGGGCACGAGCATCTGGTTCGGCGCCGTCGTCCGCGGTGACTTCCAGCCCATCAAGATCGGCAAGAACACGAACATCCAGGAGAATGCGACTATACACGTGATGCACGATCACCCGACGACGATTGGCGAGGGTGTCAGCATCGGGCACAATGCCGTCATCCACAGCAAGAGCATCGGCGACCACACGCTCATCGGCATGGGCTCCATCATCATGGGGGATACGGTCATCGGCGAGAACGTCGTCATCGGTGCCGGCACGATGATCGAGCAGGGCCGCAAGATCCCGTCGAACTCCCTGGTCTACGGGAATCCGGCGCAGATCATCCGCGGCCTGCGCGATGATGAGATCGAGGCACTGAAGGAATCTTCGCTGCGCTACCGCAAGGTGGCCGAGCACTACAAGGAAGCAGCAGAACGTCTCTAAGGCAGCAGCTGCAATCCGTCAATATCAGGAATAAGGGGATCATCAGAAATGGAAAAGACACTTGTACTAATCAAACCAGACGCATTCGCAAGACATCATGCAGGCGATATCATTAAACGATATGAGAGTGAGGGCTTCCGCATCCTGGCCATGAAGCTGCTGAAGATGGATGAGCGCCTGGCGTCCATCCACTATGCCGAGCATATCGGCCGTCCGTACTACAAGGACCTCGTTGGCTTCATGACATCGGGCCCGCTCATCGCGATGGTCCTCGAGGGCGAAGACGCGATTGCCCGCGTGCGCAAGATCAACGGTAAGACGAACCCGAAGGATGCCGAAGAAGGCACCATCCGCAAGGAATTCGCGACTTCTGGCCGCCGCAATGCCGTGCACGCCTCGGACAGCCCGGAGAGTGCGGCGCGCGAGATCGCGATCTTCTTCAATCAGACGGAAATCTACGATGGCACCTACCATGTGGAAGCCGATGATTGATAGATTGATCAATAATCAGTGCTAGGAGGGATTATCATGTCAATCACGACAAAGACAGGAGATAACGGCGAGACGAGCCTCTTGACAGGCGAGCGCGTCAAGAAGAGCGGTCTGCGCGTCGATACGTACGGCACGCTCGATGAAGTTGATTCGGCACTGGGCTTGGCACGCGCCTTTTCCGACAAGGACGATGTCGCCGAGCGCATCCTGAAGCTCCAGCGCAAGCTGCCCGCGCTCATGGCCGACTTTGCGAGCTGCGGCACGGAATCGCGCATCACGATGGAAGATGTCCGCGAGATCGAATCCTGGTGCGACGATGTGGAGTCGGACCTTCCCGAGGAGCACGCCTTCATCATCCCGGGCGGCTCGCAGAGCGGCGCCATGCTGGACCTCGCGCGCACGACGGCCCGCCGCGCTGAGCGCTGTGCTTGCCGTCTGGCCGAGACAGAAGAAGTCGCTGCAAGCGACCGCATCTACCTCAACCGCCTCTCGGATTACTGCTACCTGCTCATGCGCCTCGAAGAGGACATCTACGAGGACGACTGAGCCTTCGAAGAAGAACCCGTGTCCCTGCCGACAACGGACAATCGTCCATTGTCGGCAGGGACATTTTTGCATGAGAACTCATGATTTCTTTTTTAGCAGGCAGGAAAATTCTGACTTCTAGCGAATATAGAACACATAAGCAAAAATAGGAAGCACTAGGAGGGATTGCGATGAAATCTTACAAGAGTTCCAACCTGCGCAACGTTGCCGTCATCGGCCATGGCAAGACGGGCAAGACAAGCCTGCTCGATGCCTGCCTCTTCAATGCGGGTGCTGTCAAGCGCCTCGGCAGTGTGGAAGAGCACACGAGCGCGCTCGACTGCGAGCCGGAGGAAGAGAGCCGCGGCATGACGATCAACCTGAAGCTTGCCGCCTGCGAATGGCGTGACTATAAGATCAATTTCATCGATACGCCGGGCTATCCGGACTTTGTCGGCGAAGTCAAGGGCGCACTGACGGCGGCAGACAGCGCCCTCATCGTGATCTCGGCCCCGTCTGGCATCGAGGTCGAGACGGAGAAGGCATGGCGCTATGCCGAAGAGGCAGAGCTGCCGCGCGCGTTCTTCATCAACAAGATGGACCGCGAGCACGCCGACTTTAACCAGGTCGTCGAGGAGCTGCGCGTGCGCTTCGGCGCGGGCGTCGTGCCCGTGCAGCTGCCGATTGGCCAGGAAGCGGCCTTCCAGGGCGTCGTTGACCTCTTGGCCCTGCACATGAAGATTGTCACGCATGACGAGGAAGACCTCATCGCCGACATCCCGGAATACATCCAGGGCGACGTCGAGGAGGCGCGCCAGAAGCTCATCGAGTCCGTCGCGGAGTTCAACAATGAATTGCTCGAGAAGTACATCGAGGGCACGGAAATCACGGAGGTCGAGGTGGCGGCCGCTCTGATCGAGGGCATCCAGGCTGGCAAGATCTTCCCGGTATTCTGCGGATCGGCGAAGCAGAACATCGGCGTCAAGAAGCTCATGAACGGCATCGTCGAGTATTTGCCGACGCCGTACTTCCACGTCGCCATCGGCATGGATCCGCAGGACGGGGATCTCAAGGAGCGCCATACGGAGGATGCGTTCTCGGCACAGGTCTTCAAGACGATTGTCGATCCGTTCGTCGGCCGCATGAGCTATCTGCGCATCTTCTCTGGCACGATGAAGGGCGATGCCACTTACATGCATCCCAACAAGGAGAATGTGGAGCGCGTCGGTACGATCTTCTCCTTGCAGGGCAAGCGCCAGGAGCATCTGAATGCTGCGGAGGCCGGCGACATCGTCGCGACGACGAAGCTGCAGTCGGTTAGGACGGGCGATACGCTCTGTGACAGCGCCGACCCCATCGTCTACGAGGAGATCGCCTACCCGGCCCCGATGCTCGCGATGGCAGCTTCCGCCCACAAGAAGGGCGAGGAGGACAAGGTTTTCGGCGCGCTTGCCAAGCAGCAGGATGAAGACCCGACCATCGTCGTGGAGAAGAATCCGGAGACGCATGAGACAATCCTGCGCGGCATCGGCGAGGTTCACCTCGAGGTCCTGCGCGACAAGCTCCAGCGCAAGTTCGGCGTCGAGCTCGAGCTGCATGAGCCGCGCGTCGCATACCGCGAGACAATCCGCAAGAGCGTCAAGGTGCAGGGCAAGCACAAGAAGCAGAGCGGCGGCCATGGCCAGTACGGCGATGTCTGGCTGGAGATTAGCCCGCAGGAGGCCGGCGCCGGCAATGCATTCACTGAGACAATCTTCGGCGGCAGCGTGCCGCGCCAGTACATCTCGGCCGTCGAGAAGGGCACGGCCGAGACGCTCTCTGGCGGCGTGCTGGCAGGCTATCCCGTCGTCGACGTCAAGGTCAACCTCTACGACGGCTCGTACCACACGGTCGACTCCTCAGAGGCGGCCTTCAAGACGGCGACGGCTCTCGCCATCCGCAAGGGCGTCATGGAGGCGAGCCCTATCCTGCTCGAGCCAATCGATGACATCCGCATCACCGCGCCGGAGTACTACATGGGCGATGTCATGGGACGCCTGAATTCCAAGCGCGCGCGCATCCTCGGCATCGAGGGCAAGGGCAAGGACATGAGCGAGATCCACGCCGAGATTCCCGAGTCACAGCTCTACCGTTTCGCGACGGAGCTTCGCTCCCTGACCCAGGGCCGCGGCAGCTACACGCTCGCCTTCTCCCGCTACGAGCCCGTCCCCGAGAAAAACGCAGTAGAGATCATCCGCACGGCTAAGGCTTGATAGAACATCTTGTCCCATTGGCATGAGAGAGATTGTGCCGATGGGACATTTCTTGCTCTGCTGAAGATACGTTGAAGGTTTACTGCCTGTCAAGCAAAAGTACTTGCATGGGCCTGTTATTTGTGGTAGAATACTTATATTGTGTTTGGGGGTCATCATGCCCCTGAGTATGAAGGAGGTGTAACACATGGCAAATGTTTGCGAGTTTTGTGCAAAAGGCGAGCTGTCCGGCAACAACGTCAGCCACTCCCACCTGAAGACGAAACGTTCCTGGAAGCCGAACATCCAGCGTGTCCGCGCTGTTGTTGACGGTGAGGTCAAACGTGTCAACGTCTGCACGCGCTGCCTGCGTTCTGGCAAGGTCCAGCGTGCCCTTTGATTTGCGCATAATATCAAAGCTGATATATCATAAATAGAGCAGATAAGAGAAATTCTTATCTGCTCTATTTATTTGCGTTCGAGAATGCAAGGCGTCAAAAAGAGGGTATCTAACGCTTCACGCAGCAGGCTGAAGTTGCGCTTATAGATACCCTCTTTTTGACTTACGTTAGTGAGAGGCAAGGCAAGGCGTCAAAAAGAGGGTGTCTGACGCTTCACGCAGCAGGCTGAAGTTGCGCTTATAGATACTCTCTTTTTGAGTTACGTTAGTGAAAGGCAAGGCGAGGCGTCAAAAAACAGGTGTCCAACGCTCCGCGCGGCAGGTCGAAGCTTCGCTTATGGACACCTGTTTTTTTGACTTATGCGAGTGCAAGGTGAGGCGCCGAAAGCCATTATCCAACGCTCCGCGCAGCAGGCTGAAGCTTCGCTTATGGATAATGGCTTTTTGCTTAGGGAATCGTAGATGAGATGAGGTTATTCGGTCAGCGTTTCGAGTTCGTTGAGGCAGTCGGTGAATTTCTGGAAGGTGATCTGGAAGGGCTCGGGGGTGGTCATGTCGACGCCCGCACGCTGGAGAAGGGGGATGGAATAGTCGCTGCCGCCGCTGGCGAGGTAGTGGAGATAGGCTTTCTGGGCGGGCTCGCCTTTTGTGCGCAGGTTGTGGGAGAGGGTCATGGCGGCAGCGTAGCCTGTTGCGTACTGGTAGACGTAGAAGGGGCGGTAGAAGTGGGGGATGCGGCTCCATTCGGCGGCGAGCTCGGTATCGAGGACGACGTCTTCGCCGTAGTAGGTGCGGTTGAGCTTCATCCAGATGGATTCGAGTTTGTCGGCGGTCAGGGCCTCGCCTTTCTCGACGGCGGCGTGTGTCAGGAGTTCGAACTCAGCGAAGAGCATCTGGCGGAAGACGGTCGTGCGGATCTGCTCGAGGTAGAGGTTGAGATAGTAGAGGCGCTCGCGCCCTTTTGCATGCTGGAGCATGTACTCGAGCAGCAGGTTCTCGTTCGTCGTGGAGGCGACTTCGGCGCAGAAGATGGTGTATTCGGAGTTGACGAAGTCCTGCTCCTGGCTGCTGTACCAGCTGTGCATGGAGTGGCCCATCTCGTGGGCGAGGGTGCTCATGGATTCGTAGGTGTCGTTCCAGCTCATGAGCACGAAGGGGTGGACGCCATAGACGCCCCAGGAGTAGGCGCCGCTGCGCTTGCCCTGGTTCTCGCAGCGGTCGACCCAGCCGGACTCGAGGCCCTGGAAGAGGTCATGCTCATAGGTGCTGCCGAGCGGCGCGAGGGCTTCTTTGAGGATGGCTGTGGCTTGCTCGTAAGTGTAGGCGGCAGCTGGCTTTTCAATGACGGGCACGTAGAGGTCGTACATGTGGACCTTATCAAGCTTGAGCAGGCGCTTCTTGACCGCCATGTAGCGGTGGAGCGCGGGAAGGGCGGCGTGTGTCGTTTCGATGGCGCTGTCGTAGACGGAGAGCGGGATGTTGCTGACATCGAGCGCCGCTGCGCGCATCGTCTCGTAGTGGCGCATGGAGGCCGTGAACTGGCTGCTCTTGACGGAGGCGCTGTAGAGCGAGGCGAAGGTATTGCGGAAGGCGTGGTACATCTGGAAAAGCTTCGTGAACGCATCCTGGCGGACTTCTCGCTTCTCGCTGCGCAGGAAGTTCATATAGCGGCTCTCGGAGAGCGGCGTGAGCCTGCCGTCCTCTGAGAGTGTGTCAGGGAATTTGAGGTCGGCATTGGCCATGACGGTGTAGGTGTTGCGCGGAGCGCTGCGGAGCTCACCCGTGCGCGCGAGGAAGGCTTCCTGCTCCGGCGTCAGGATGTGCGCTTTCATGCGCAGCAGCTCCTGCAGGCGGAAACGGTATTTCGCGAGGCCGGGCAGGGCATCGGGCAGGCTCTTGAGCGTTTCCTCTGGCAGGGCCAGCAGCTCCGGTTCGATGAAGGCCGTCGCGGCGCCGGTCTGGTCGAGCAGCGGCATGACGCTTGCGGCATCGGCCTGATACTGTTGGTTGCCCGTGTCGGTGTCAGCCATCATGCGCGCCCAGGCAAAGACGGAAGAGAGCGTGATCTCCATCTCGTCCTGCTTCGTCAGGCAGTTGAGCAGCTGCTGCGGGTCCTTCAGCGTTCCGCGGAACGACTGGATATCATCGAGTTGTCCCGGTATGCTGTCGCGTGCGGCCTGCCAGTCTTCTCGTGTCGCATAGATGTCGGACAGATGCCATTTCTTTGTGGTAGGGCAGTCTTTTCGTGCGGGAATCGTCTTATTTGTCATATCGGTCATCCTTTCCTGGTTTGTTCATGTTTTCCTTGCGGGTGATGCTGCTGTCCCTATTATAGCATAGCCGGGCATGATTCTGTCATTTTGCGGATTTTTGGGGCGCATGCTACAATAGGGGACATAGAATGAGAAGAAGGGGAGCGTTGGATATCGTGAAAAACGGAGAGTGGAAAGAACGGGGACAGGAGGGCATCCTTTGGCTGGCAATCAACGCGAAGTACTCGCATACATCGCTGGCCGTGCGCTACCTGCGCGAATGCGTGCCAGGCTCGGAGATCTTGGAGCTCACGATCAACCATCAGCTGCTCGCGGCGCTCGGGGAGATCTATGAGCGGCGGCCGCGTGTCTTGGGCATTGCCTGCTATATCTGGAATATCGAGATGGTTAAGGACCTGCTGCGGCTCCTGCCGGCGGCGCTGCCCGATACCATCATCGTCTGCGGCGGCCCGGAGGTCTCATACGATACGGCAGCGTTTTTCAGGGAGTTCCCGATGGTCGACTTTGTCATGCGCGGCGAGGGGGAGGAAGCTGTCGTGCAGCTCATTGAGCGGCTGCGCGCGGTGAAGCTCGATAAGGCGCGGGCTGCTGAGGTCAGCCGTCTGGGGAGTCTGCCGGGCGTCGCCATGCGTCGGGAGGACGGTAGCATCGACGAGAGCACGGCTGTGACCGTAGCGGATTTCTCACAGGTGCCCTTTGCTTACCGCGAGGCGGAGATGGAGCCCATCAAGGAGCGCATCCTCTACTATGAGACATCACGTGGCTGTCCGTTCTCCTGTGCTTACTGCCTGTCGTGTGCGACGGCCGGAGTGCGCTTTTTGCCGCTCGCGCGCGTCTTTGGCGAGCTCGATTTCTTCGTGCGCCACGACGTGCGCCAGGTCAAGTTTGTCGACAGGACGTTTAATGCCAAGAAGTCGCATTTCCTGCCCATCCTGCAGTACATCCTGGCCCTTCCTCAGACGGTGCGCACGAACTTTCACTTCGAGGTGGCCATCGATTACCTCGATGAAGACGTCCTGGAGACGCTGGCGCAGATGCCGCGCGGCCGCGTCCAGCTCGAGATCGGCATCCAGTCGACGAATGAGAAGACATTGCAGGCTGTCTCGCGCTGCAATCACTGGGAACAGATTGCAGCGCACATCCGGCGCATCCTCTCGTTCCACAACATGCACCTGCATGTCGACCTCATCATTGGCCTGCCGGGCGAGGGCATGGATTCGTTCGCGCGGTCGTTCAACGATGTCTACGAGCTGCACGCTGACATGCTGCAGCTCGGCTTCCTGAAGTTCCTCAAGGGCGCTTCGATGATGCAGCTCGTCGAGCCATACCGTTATGCGTACATGGCCATGGCACCGTACGAAGTGCTTCGGTCCGACGCCCTGACGTACGGAGAGATCCGCTGGTTCCACAGCTTCGAGGACGTCTTTGAGACGTACTACAATGCGGGCCGCTGCCGCCATACGGCCGACTTCCTGATAAAGTCGCAGGAGCACGGCGATGCCTTTGCGTTCTGGAAGTGCTTTACCGACTGGTGGGAGAATCATGGCTATCATAAGGTTGGCCATGCGACAAAAGACCTCTACGGCTTATTGCGCGATTTTGCAGGGGATGCGTATGGCACGGCGGCAGTTCTTCTCGACAACCTGCTGCGCTTTGATGCCCTGATGGCCGACGGCGGCCGCATCCGTCCCGTTTATCTCGACTGGGATATGGAAAAGCATCAAGATAAGACGGCACCCTTCTGGCGCAGCGAGAGGCCGCGCGCCTATCTGCCCGGCTTCATCTTCGAGAACTGGCGTGCCGTGCGCGGCCGCTACCATATCGAGTTCTTTGCCTGCGATGTGCGAAAGGCTGCCGAAGGCATTGCCGAGCCGCGCGAGACGGTGTTGCTCTTCGACTTCACAGGCCCTGATGTGACATGCCAGGAAATCGTGCTATAATAGCTTTATTGATGAAAATAAGAGCGCAGCTGCAAGTGCCGCGCTGTAGAAATGAGGATGTGTGAACAATGAAATTAGCTGCAACTGATTTTGACGGGACGTTCGCGCCACACCGCCAGCCCGTCCCTGCGTCAAATATCGAAGCCGTCGCCAAGTGGCAGGCTGCTGGCAATAAATTCGGCATCTGCACGGGCAGGGGGCTGAGTCTCATCGAGTTCGAGCTGCGCAAGTACCCGGCGCTCCATCCCGACTACCTCGTCTGCAACAACGGTGCCGTTATCGTCAACGACAAGAGAGAGTTCCTGTCCAGCCTGTGTTTCGCGGAGACGCTCGTCAAGGGCATGCTCCGTCTGCCACTCATCTGCCAGACCAAGAATCCCATGCGATTGCTGACCGAGACGGATATGTATCTGCTCGATACCGGCTCGTCCATCGAGTTCGGCCTGGTCATCCCGATGGAGACGCTGACGTTTGAGCGCGCAGCGTCGATGGAGAAGGTCGTCCAGCTCAGCATGCGCTGCGGATCGGTGGAGGAGGCGGAAGCGGTGACGGCAGAAGTCAGGAAAGCCTTCCCAGAGGTCATCGGCAACATCAACCGCAACTACATCGACTTCAATCTCAAGGAAGCCAACAAGCGTGACGGCCTGCGGCGCCTGCTGAAGGTGACGGGGTGGCAGCCGGAAGAGACGCTCTTCATCGGCGACGACCAGAACGATCTGCCGGCGGTCAAATACTTTCACGGCTGCACCGTCGAGACGGCAGAGCCCTTCATGAAAGAAGCCGCTACAAAAGTCTATCCAAGTGTAGGAGATATGCTGCTGGCCCATCTTTGAGGGATGCCTGCGCGCCGTTTACGCCAAGATGTCTGCAATAAAATAAAAAAGACTGTGCCGAAACACAGTCTTTTTTGTTGCCATTTGGTGAATCCTGGGATTACTTGTTGGCGTTAACGAGCTCCATGACACCAGCAGCGCTGCCCTCAGAACCGAGAACCTCTTTGATCTTGTGCTCAACGAGTTCCTTGATGTAGGAGCGGCCGTCAGCGCAGTACTGACGCGGGTCGAAGTGCTCCGGATGAGCGAAGAAGTGCTCGCGGATACCAGCCGTCATAGCGAGGCGCAGGTCGGAGTCGATGTTGATCTTGCAGACAGCGGATTTAGCAGCCTTGCGGAGCTGATCTTCCGGGATGCCTACAGCGTCATCGAGCTTGCCGCCGTTCTCGTTGATGATCTTGACGTACTTCGGGATGACGGAGGAAGCACCGTGCAGGACGATCGGGAACTCAGGGATCTTCTTCTCGATCTCAGCGAGGATGTCGAAGCGGAGCTCAGGCGGTACGAGAACGCCGTCAGCATTGCGCGTGCACTGCTCCGGTTTGAACTTGAATGCGCCATGGCTCGTGCCGATTGCGATAGCGAGGGAGTCAACGCCCGTCTCACGAACGAATTCCTCAACCTCTTCCGGCTGCGTGTAAGCTGCCTCGTGAGCAGCAACCTTTACATCATCTTCGATGCCGGCGAGTTTGCCGAGCTCAGCTTCGACAACGACGCCATGCTCATGTGCATAAGCAACGACTTCCTGCGTGCGCTTGATGTTCTCTTTGAACTCGTACTTGGAGCCATCGAACATTACGGACGTGAAGCCATCATCGATGCAGGCCTTGCAGGTCTCGAAATCCGGACCATGATCGAGGTGCAGAGCGATAGGAATATCGTTGACCTCGAGGGCTGCCTCGACGAGGTGACGGAGATACGGGCCCTTAGCGTACTTGCGTGCGCCAGCGGAAGCCTGGAGGATAACCGGGGAATTCAGCTCTGCAGCTGCTTCCGTGATACCCTGTACGATCTCCATGTTGTTGATGTTGAAAGCACCGATAGCGAAGCCGCCTTCGTAAGCTTTCTTGAACATTTCTTTCGTTCCAACTAATGGCATTTTTCATTACCCCCTAATGAAATCATGTTCACTTATACGAACTGACTTCATTATAGCATAGAACAGGCCCTTGGTGTATAGGCGAAAGTCAATTTTTATGAAAATATCGTCATTCGCGCGTAAATAATAGGAATTATCGTTTCGGATGATGGAAATCCGAGACAATCTGTTCCATATCGGACGGCAGGGGGGAGCGGACATCGATCATCTCGTTTGTCAGTGGATGGCGGAAGTGGAGCCGCGCGGCGTGCAGGGCCTGCCTCTTTATGCGCGTGAGGCTGCCGCCGTAGAGGTCGTCGCCGAGGAGCGGATGACCGAGGTGCGCGAGGTGGACGCGGATCTGATGCGTGCGGCCCGTGTCGAGCACGAGATGGACGAGCGAGAGATGCCCGTCTGTCTGCACGGTGTCGTAATGCGTGCGGGCGGCCTGTCCGTCGGGCGCGACTTTGCGCAGGATGATGCTCGGCAGCGCGCGGGCAATCGGCGCGTCGATGAGCCCCTCAGGCGGTGTGAGCTCGCCCTCGATCAATGCGAGGTACTCGCGGTGGAAGAGCTTGCCTTCGCCGCGGCGCGGCGTCAGCTTGTACTGGACCTGCGGGACCTTGGCGATGAGGACGAGGCCGGATGTGTTGCGGTCGAGCCGGTGCACGGGATGGTAGGCGTGGTGCTCGCCGTGCGCTCTGTACCAATATAATACAGCGTTGCCGAGCGTGCCGTGCGCCTCTTTTGTCGTCGGGTGAACGAGTTGCCCGGCCGGCTTGTTGACGACCATCAGATAGTCGTCCTCGTAGCGGATGTCGAGCGGCAGGTCTTCTGGCTCGATGTCCGACGGCCGCACGATGTCAAACGTTATGATATCGCCCGACCTGACTTCGGTGCGGGCGGCATTGCAGAGGATGCCATTCACACGGAAGGTGCCGGAGTGCTTGATGCGCTTCCACTGGGTGGAGGATATGCCTGCTTTCTGCGTCAGAAAAGCCTTGACGGGCATTCTCGTCAAGGCTTCTGGCAGTTCGACGCGGATCTGCGTCATTCTTTTGTCGTGTCCTTCGAAGAGGCCTGGCCGGTGAGCGGCGCCTTGTCGCCGCGCGCGATGGCGATGAGCCGGAAGGCGAGGGAGAGGATGATGGCGACGACTGTGGCGAGCGACATGCCCTTGAAACTGACGGTGCCGATCGTCAGGCTGGCCGTCGAGACGCCGATGCCCATGACGATGGACGTCAAGAGGAGGTTCATCGGGTTGTTGTAGTCGACCTTGGCCTCGACGAGGATGCGGATGCCCGAGGCGGCGATGACGCCGAAGAGCAGCATGGAGACGCCGCCCATGACAGGCGTCGGGATGCTCTGGATGAGCGCAGCGAGCTTGCCGAGGCACGAGAGCAGGATGGCGAAGACAGCTGCGCCGCCGATGACCCAGGTCGAGAAGACCTTCGTGATGGCGAGGACGCCGATGTTCTCGCCGTACGTCGTGTTCGGCGTCGAGCCGAAGAAGCCCGAGATGATGGTCGACAGGCCGTTGCCGAAGATGGAGCGGTCGAGACCGGGATCCTTCGTGAGGTCGTGGCCGACGATGTTGCCCGTGACAATCAGGTGGCCGATGTGCTCGACAATGACGACGAGCGAGGCGGGCAGGATGATGAGGATGGCGCCGAGGTCGAACTTCGGCGTGTAGAACGTCGGCAGGGCGAACCAAGGCGCGCTCTCGACAAGCGTCCAGTCGACGATGCCGCAGATGGCCGCGATGATGTAGCCGCTGACGACGCCGATGAGGATCGGGATGATGGAGAGGAAGCCCTTGAAGGCGACGGAGGCGAAGATGGTGATGGCCAGCGTCGCGAGCGAGACGAACATCGCCGTGCTGTCCGCCTTGTCGCCCGTGAGGCCGGCCATGCCCGCGGCTGTCGGCATGAGCTCGAGGCCGATGACGGCGACGATGGCACCCATCGAGGCGGGCGGGAAGATCACATCGATCCAGCCCGTGCCGACGGCGCGCACGAGCAGGCCGACGAGGCAGAAGACGATGCCGACGCAGATGAAGCCGCCGAGGGCTGCCTCATAGCTGTACTGCGCGAGCACGAGGAAGACAGGCGAGAGGAAGGCAAAGCTCGAGCCGAGGTAGGCCGGGATCTTCCCCTTGCAGAGCACGAGGTAGAGGATCGTGCCGATGCCGTTGAACAGGAGGACCGTGGCCGGGTTGATCTTGAAGAGGATCGGTACGAGCACGGTGGAGCCGAACATCGCGAAGAGATGCTGCAGCGAGAGTGGGATCGTCTCGAGAAGCGGCAGCTTCTCTTCGACACCAATGGGACGTTTTTGCAAGATGAGACACTCCTTTCGATTACTATGACTGCTCTTGCGCGTCTAGTCTTATGGATCAATTCATTCCGTATCCAATTTATCATAGGATGGGACAGCTGTCCACTTTTCTTGTTTTCCCTTGAAAAAGCGGAAAACCTTATCATTTACAGGATAATATCTTCTGTTTTTTGCTGAGAATGTAACATGATGACTTTCATATGTGCTTCCCTAGAAAACATTTTTACGCAAAAATCGTGAAAGACGGTAGACAGGCCGCTGAAATTCTTGTATAATATGTCTCGATTAAACACTTTAACAAACAAAAAGCCTGCGCTGTCCGTTTATGGCGGATGTGCCGGCAGATGTTTAGGGGGAGAAACATGGCGCTTATTGTAAAGAAATTCGGTGGCAGCTCGGTCGCTACCACAGAGAAAATCATGAATGTAGCGAAGAGAGTGCTCAGCGAGAAGCAGCCGGGCGACCAGATTGTCATGGTCGTATCTGCGATGGGCGACACGACGGATGATCTCATCACCCTGGCCAATGGCATCACGAAGGACCCGTACCAGTACGCGCGAGAGATGGACATGCTGCTGACGACGGGTGAGCAGGTTTCCATCGCGCTGCTCGCAATGGCCTTCAAGTCGCTCGGCCAGCCGGCCATTTCCCTGACGGGGCCGATGGCAGGCATGCGCACGGACTCCGTGCACACGAAGGGCCGCATCAAGGACATCCAGCCGAAGCGCGTCCATGAGGAACTCGACAAGGGCAACATCGTCGTCGTCGCTGGCTTCCAGGGCTCGGACGAGATCGGCGATCTCGTGACGCTCGGCCGCGGCGGCTCGGACACGTCGGCCGTCGCACTGGCCGGTGCACTCAAGGCCGACAGCTGCGAGATCTACACGGATGTCGACGGCGTCTATTCGGCTGACCCGCGCATCGTCAAGAATGCGCGCAAGATGAAGGAGATCACGTATTACGAGATGCTCGAGATGGCGCGCCTCGGCGCCGGCGTCATGCAGCCGCGTTCCGTCGAGATGGGCAAGTACTTCAACATCCCGATTCACGTTCGTTCGACGTTCACGAACAAACCGGGCACGATCATTAGGGAGGATTATACAATGGAAGATAAGGATTTTGTGATCCGCGGTGTCGCACACGATGAGAAGGTAGCAAAGATTGCCGTCCTGGGCATCCCGAACACGCCGGGCATCGCCCATGAGATTTTCTCGGCTCTCGCTGAGGCCAACATCGATGTCGACATGATCGTGCAGAGCATCCGCAACATCGAGAAGAATGTCACGGACATGGTCTTCACGGTGGCGACGGATGACCTCGCGCAGGCCAAGAAGGTCGTCGACAAGGTTGCCGATAAGCTCAACGCCATCGCCGTCCTCATCGAGGAGGATGTCGCAAAGGTCTCGATTGTCGGCGCCGGCATGCTCGGCAACCCGGGCATCGCAGCGCGCATGTTCGGTGCTCTGTCGAAGGCCCAGATCAACATCGATATCATCAGCACGTCGGAGATCAGCATTTCCTGCCTCGTCAAGGGCTCGCAGCTCAAGGATGCAGTCAATGCAATCCACGACGAGTTCTTCCCGGCTAAGGCATAAGCATGAGGGAGCCGCTCTTTCGGGGGTGGCTCTTTCTTGTTGACCGCGCTCTGAGATCTTCCGATGCGCGGGGGCATCGAGATGCTGAGAAATATTGTATACGTTTTTTCGGTATATGGACATATGAGTGGAAAACGCTTATGATATACTCATTATATGGATATTGGTTTGTATGGAAGGAAGTTATTTTATGACGACGAGTATGGCAGCTTCGCATGCAGCGAGCAAGAGATTGAAGGATGCGATTTTTGGTGCGAGCGCAGCATGCCGCGAGGCAGCAGAGAAGTATGGCGCCGACAAGGTCACGAATGCGACGATGGGCGTCATGATGGACGAGAACGGCAAGTTCGCGAGCATCCCGACGATGGAGCGCGTCTTCCGCTCGCTGTCCATCGAGGATTACGCGCGCTATGCGCCAATCCCGGGGCTTCCTGAGTACCTCGACGCTGTCATTGACCTGACGTTTGCCGATCAGAAGCCGGAGGGCTACTTCGGTGCCATCGCGACGGCGGGCGGCACGGGTGCCATCCATCACGCTGTGGCCAACTATGCGGAGCGTGGCGATGAGGTCCTGACGGCCGACTGGTTCTGGGGCACCTACAACGTCATCTGCAACGAGTGCGGCTCGCATCTGACGAACTACAAGCTCTTCGATGCGGACAACAATTTCAACATCGAGGACTTCACGGCGAAGGTCGACGCGATCATGGCGAAGCAGGACAGCCTGCTGACGATCATCAACACGCCGGCCCATAACCCGACGGGCTTCAGCCTGACGGAGGAGGACTGGGACAATGTCCTCGACCTCACGAAGAAGTATGCAGCTAAGGGCAAGAAGATGAGCATCCTCGTCGACATCGCCTACATCGATTTCGCCGGCGAGAAGAACGAGACGCGCCGCTTCATGAAGAAGTTCGGCAATCTGCCGAGCAACATTCTCGTCATGTTCGCCTTCTCGATGTCGAAGGGCTACACGGCTTACGGCCAGCGCACGGGTGCACTCGTCGCCGTCTCCTCGAGCCAGGAAGTCATCACGGAGTTCAAGGAAGTCAACAAGTACACGAGCCGCGCGACGTGGTCGAACATCAACCGTGGCGCGATGACGCTGCTCGCCCGCATCCAGCAGGACAAGAGCGCGCTCGCACAGTTCGAGAAAGAGCGCGATGATTACTACAAGATGATCCAGCATCGCGGCAACCTCTTCATGGAAGAGGCGAAGGCATGCGGCCTCAATGCCCTGCCGTACAAGGGCGGCTTCTTCCTCGCCGTGCCGGCGAAGGACCCGCAGGCCGTCTGCGACAAGCTGCACGATGACTTGATCTTCGCAGTACCGTTGAAGCTCGGCGTCCGCATCGCCGCCTGCTCCGTCTCGGCCGAGAAGATGAAGGGCATCGCTCCGAAGGTCCTCAAGGCTCTGCAGGCCGTCGAAGGCTGATTTTCCCGATACGACCGAAAGGCCCGCATCCGCTTTTTGCGGCGGATGTCGGGCCTTTTTTCGCGCGCTTTTTTGTATGCGCTGAAATTTTTTTATTGATGTGTGCCGTGATTGATGTTATAGTTTAATTGTTAAGGTTTGTTAACACTGCACTACAATGCAATAGGTTCGTTTTCGTTCATGATCTAGGAGGACGCAGAAGAAGATGTTTAAGTTCAAGCAGAAGGACAGCGAGTTCTTTGACTTGTTCGTAGAAAGCGCCCAGTATTTCTACCAGGGTGCACTCATGATGGACGAAGTCATGCTGGATTACAGCAAGGCCGCTGACAAGGTGAAGGAAGTTGTTGACCTCGAGCACGCAGCCGATGCCATAAACGATAAGATCATCGATAAGCTGAATCTGACCTTCATCACGCCGATTGACCGCGAGGATATCTACGCGCTGGCCAATGGCCTCGATGATGGTGTGGACAATCTGCAGGGGACCTTGCAGCGCATCGTGATGTATCGGACGGGCAAGGCGATGAGCGGCGCGGTCACGCTGACGAAGCTGCTTATCGAGAGCACCGAGGAGATTATCCGTGCGTTCTCGCTCTTGAAGAACATCCGCAAGAATCAGGCGCAGATCCTCGAGGCAACCCACAAGATTGGCCGCCTCGAGAGCGAGGGTGACCGCGTCTATCGCCATGAAGTCGCCTACCTCTTCGACAAAGAGAAAGATCCGATCGAGCTCATCAAGTGGAAGGACATCCTCGAGAACCTCGAGAACACGCTCGACCACTGCGAGAAGATTGCAGATATGCTCCGAGGAGTGGTAATGAAGTATGCCTGAACTCCAGCTCTTGATCTTTACAGTCATCGGGCTCGCACTGCTGTTTGACTTCATCAATGGCTTCCACGATACAGCCAATGCCATTGCAACGTCCGTCTCCACGCGAGCTCTCCATCCGAGCCACGCCATCATCATGGCGGCGTTCCTTAACTTTCTCGGTGCCATGTACAGCACGGGCGTCGCGAAGACCATCGGCGCGGACATCGTCAAGTCGGCCCAGCATGTCGACGAACACGTGATCATCGCGGCGCTCATCGGCGCGGTCGTCTGGAACCTCATTACCTGGTGGTTCGCCGTGCCGTCGAGCTCGTCGCATGCGCTCGTCGGCGGTGTCATCGGTGCGGTGCTCGTCTCCGTCGGCTCGGACGGCCTGAACTTCTACGGCATCGGCAAGATCGTGCTCTCGCTGATCGCCTCGCCAATCATCGCCATCGTGACGGGCTGTCTCGTCATGACCGTGCTCTTCCGCATCTTCGGGCGCTTCAGCCCGTCGGCTATCAACGGCAAGTTCAAGAAGATGCAGATCCTCTCGGCTGCGATGATGGCCTTCTCGCACGGCTCGAACGATGCGCAGAAGTCGATGGGTATCATCACGCTGGCCCTGCTCTCGGGCGGCTACATCGACGTCTTCGAGGTCCCGACGTACGTCAAGGTCCTCGCGGCGACGGCGATGGCCTGCGGCACAGCCGTCGGCGGCTGGCGCATCATCAAGACGATCGGCGGCAAGATCTTCAAGCTCGAGCCGATCTCGGGCTTCGCTGCTGACCTCAACTCATCGATGGTCATCTTCTCGGCAACGCTCTTGCACCTGCCTGTCTCGACGACGCACGTCGTCTCGGGCTCCATCATGGGCGTCGGCACGGCCAAGCGCGTCAATGCCGTCCGCTGGGGCGTCGCACAGCAGATGGTCACGGCCTGGGTGCTGACGATCCCGTGCACGGCCGTGATGGGCGCCGTTGCCTACCAGTTCGTACTTTGGATCTTCAAATGAGAAATATGAAACCACGTTCCCGATGTTTGGACTGACACTTGAACCGGAACATGTGCTACAATAAGAGTAACACATGTTCCGGTTTTTGTTTCAGAAAGGGTTCAAGAAGGGAGCATTGACATGTTTGTCACGATACGGAAAGAGAGGAATATCCTGCCGGAAGTCATGCCGCGCGACCTCGCAGCGGATTACCAGCAGGAATACGCGAGCCGCATTGTTGCCGTCAAGCTCGACAACACGCTGCACGACCTGCAGACGCCGGTGGGCAAGTCGCGTTCTGTCGAATTTGTCGAGCTCGAGAGCGAAGAGGGCTGGATCATCTACCGGCGTACGGTCGAGTTCCTGTTGATCATGGCCGTGCACGAGCTCTATCCAGAAGCGGAAGTCGCGGCGATGTTCCGCGCCAACAACGGCCTTTACTGCGAGATCAGCGTACCGGAAAAACCGCTGACGCCGGAGATGGTCACGGCAATCGAGCGAGAGATGCGCGCCATCGTTCAGGAAAACCGCCCCATCGTCAAGGAGGTCTTCAGCCGCGACGAAGCGGTCAAGCTCTTCAAGGAGACGAAGCAGGTCGAGAAGGCCAATCTCATCGCTTCGCTCAAGCTGCCGAACGTCAGCATCTACCGCTGCGGCGGATACTGCGACTACCTCTACGGCGCGATGATCGGCTCGACGGGCCATCTCGGCAAGTTTGCGCTTGACATTTTTGAGTCCGGCGTCCTCCTGCGCACGCCAGACCTCAAGAGCCGCGGCGAAGTGCCGCCTTCCGTGCCGCAGCCGAAGCTCTCAGAGGTGCTGACGGAGGCGAAGAACTGGGCCGATATCCTGCGCTGCCGCTATGTCACAGACCTCAACCGGGCCATCCGCACGGGCCGCATCAGCGAGGTCATCCGCGTCTCGGAGGCCCTGCAGGAGAAGCACATCGCCGAGATTGCCGACTACATCGCCAAGCACTGCCGGAAGCTGCGCCTGATCCTCATCGCGGGGCCTTCCTCGTCGGGCAAGACGTCCTTCGCGCAGCGTCTGCGCGTGCAGATGCAGGTCATGGGGCTGCGGCCCGTATCCATCTCGCTCGACAATTACTTCGTCAACCGCGAGGAGACGCCGAAGACACCGGCAGGGGCCTACGATTACGAGTGCCTGGAGGCGCTCGACGTCGGCCTCTTCAACAAGGACATGCTCGCACTGCTCAAGGGGGAGAGCGTCGTGCTGCCGCGCTACAACTTCGTGACAGGCGAGCGCGAGTGGGAGGGGCAGGAGCCGCTGACACTCGAGAAGAGCCAGCCCATCATCGTCGAGGGCATTCACGGCCTCAACGAGAAGCTCACGGCGGCCATCCCGCGTGACTACAAGTTCAAGATCTACGTCAGCGCGCTGACGCAACTCAACATCGATGCCCATAACCGCATCCCGACGACAGATGCGCGCCTCATCCGCCGCCTCGTGCGCGACTACCAGTTCCGCGGCGCGAGCGCGCTGAAGACCCTCAAGCAGTGGCCGGATGTGCGCCAGGGTGAGGAGAAGTACATTTTCCCGTATCAGGAAGAGGCGGACGTCATGTTCAACTCCGCGATGATCTATGAGCTCGCAGTGCTGCGCCGCTACGCCGTGCCGATGCTCGAGGCCGTGACGCCGGATGTGCCGGAGTACACGAAGGCAAGGCGCCTGCTCGACTTCTGCCAGTACTTCCTCGATTTGCCCGATGAGGACGATGTGCCGAATAACTCCATCCTGCGCGAGTTCATCGGCAAGTCTGTGTTCTTCAAGGGAGAAGATCAGGTGTGAATGACAAGAAAGCTGCCCATTGTTCTGGGCAGCTTTTTGTTATCTGATATTTGATGTTGGGGGATGGGATTATTTGATCGTGTCTACGCCCCAGGCGTGGATGCCGTGCTCGTCGCCGAGGATGGCGGGGTCGAAGGCCGGTTCCTCGTGGCCCTCTTTCTTCTGTTTGACATAGTCGAACAGGGCGATGCGCGCGTACTTGGAGAGGCGGATGACGGCGTAGAGGTTGGTCAGGCACAGGAAGCCCATGAAGAGGTCGGCGAGGTTCCAGACGAGGGAGAGTTCAGCCAGGCAGCCGAAGGAGACCATGATCACGACACCTGCGCGGAAGACGAGCAGGTATTTCCTGGTATTGCCTTCAAAGAAGGCGATGTTGATTTCTCCGTAGTAGTAGTTGCCGACGATGGAACTGAAGGCAAACAGCAAAATGAGGATGGAGACAGCTGCCGGTGCCAGTGGCCCGAAGATGCTCGCGAGCGATGCCTGGGCGAGGGCGATGCCGGTGAGCTCGCCGCCGATCGTGTACTGGCCCGTCAAGAGGACGATGAAGGCTGTGGCAGAGCAGACGATCCAGGTGTCAACGTAGACGCCGAAGGCCTGGACGAGGCCTTGCTTGATCGGGTGGGTGACATCGGCCGTCGCTGCGGCATTCGGCACGGAGCCTTCACCGGCCTCGTTGGAGAACAGGCCGCGCTTGACGCCGGTGATGACAGCTGTGCCGAGTCCGCCGCCAACAGCCGCCTGCGGCGAGAAGGCATCGTGGAGGATCAGGGCGAACATCGCCGGGACTTTATCGATGTTGAGCAGGATGATGGCAAAGGCCGTCAAGAGGTAGATGCCAGCCATGATGGGCACGAGGAATTCCGTGAACTTCGCGATGCGCGACATGCCGCCGAAGATGACGAGCGCCGTCAGCACGCAGAGGAAGGCAGCGGAATAGATCGGGGCAATGCCGAAGGCCGTCTGGGCGGACAGCGCAATCGTGTTGGCCTGTACGGATACGTAGATGAGACCGAACGTCACCGAGATCAGGAAGGCGAAGAGCTTGGCTACGCCGGGCTGGCGCAGCGCATTCTTGATGTAGTAGGCTGGGCCGCCGTGGAACTTGCCGTTGCCGCGCGGCAGCTTGTAGATCTGGGCGAGCGTACTCTCGACGAAGCCCGTCGCACAGCCGAGAAAGGCGATGGCCCACATCCAGAAGACGGCGCCGGGGCCGCCCGTGACGATGGCAATCGCGACGCCTGCGATGTTGCCGACGCCGACGCGCGAAGCCGTGCTGACGCAGAAGGCCTGGAAGGAGCTTATCGCATCGCCTTCCGTCTTGTGGCCGATGCCCTCCGTCAGCAGCCGGATCATTTCTGGCAGCATGCGCAGCTGTACGAACCGCGTGGAGAGCGTGAACCAGATGCCGCAGCCGACGAGCACGACGATGAGCACGTAGGACCACAGCACGTTGTTGATGGCGGAGACCACCGCATTCAATGCATCCATAAATCATACCTCACTTTTCTTGATGGATAGATAAATAAAATAAATTCTAATCCATATCATAAATATATACTTATTATAAAGAAATTTTCTACGAGAGTCAAGAAAGAACGAGAATCAGCAAGAAAAAGAGCGAAAGTGTAACAGAAGTCACGGCAGGGGAAACATGTTGCAGGTAGAATATCAAGCATAGCATTCATTCCCCCTTTTTTACATGGATGAAACCTTGACATAACAGATCTTAACAAACGATTGCCGGGCCATTGTATATGGTATATGCGCCGTTGCATGACTGAGATACAGGAGGACTTTTTATGAGCATGTTTTTAGCCCCCATCCACTTTATGGTATACGGGAAGAATCAGCTGCAGGAGCAGCTCATCGCAGAGATCGCCAAGCGCGCTGCTGCGGAGGGCTGGGCCGAGGCGAGTGCGCTTGATGCGTACTGCAGCCGCGAGGACCGCCCGCTCGATGCGATCATCGACGTCTCGAATATCCACGGCTGGCTCTCAAAGAGCATCGCGGATGTCGAGCATCGCCTGGCGGCACTCGTCACGGAGCTATTGTTCGGCCATCCGGAGCGTCTCGCTGTGCTCGAGGAGCTGGCGTACGAAGTGGGCAGGGATCAGGCTGCGTCGGCTGATGCTGGGGCGGGCGAGCTCTTCCAGTATTTGACGACACACCTCGTCGACGGCATGCCGTGTGATGGCGTCAACATGATGCGCGACCAGACGGCCGAGACGTTCCGCTGGGATAAGACGGCGGATGTGCACAGCCACTACTGGACGGAAGTCGAAGGCAGCCCCGCCGTCTACCAGGCATTGCGCAGCAGATTCGTCGCGGGCATACTTTCTTCGACCGATTACGAAGTCAGCACGGCCGATGGGATAAGCTTCGTCCTGCAGAAGGCTTGAACGGATGAGCCGCAGCGCATGCTGCGGTTTATTGATTTAAATGCGCGAAAATAGAGAAACTTTTTAAGAAAACTTCTTCTTTTTGCTGTATTGACGTGGAATTTGTGTTGTGTTATGGTAATCATATCATCAGATCCCGGGTGAAACCGCGAAAAGATAGGAGGTTTTTCCATGAAGAAGATTATCAAGCACGTATTCAAGTCCTATGCAAACGTAGAGGCTCTGGGCAAAGTCATCAGCTGGAATGCATGATTCTGCCAGATAAAGCGCATATGAAAGAATAGTACGAAATGAGACGGAGAACACGGCGTTCTTCGCCTTTTTTGTATACAATTTATCTACACAAGGTGCAAAGCGTCGAGAAATTTCACGACATCTATTGGTTTTTTCATCAAGCCTTGCTATAATGAAAGAAATAGTTTGTGTGGGGACATTGTTCCACCTGTTACAAACGGTGTTATACTTTTGGACAGTAAACAGTAAGGAGAATGTGTAAATGAAACTCGTAGTAACTGTTGTTGGTAAGGACCGCGTCGGCATCATCGCGATGGTCAGCCAGATCCTTGCCGAGAATAATGTCAACATCCTCAATATCAATCAGAATATCATGGATGGCTTCTTCAATATGGTCATGATCGCAGAGATCAGCGCGAGCAAGATCAATCTCGTAGAGCTGCAGAAGACGCTCAAGGAGAAGGGCAAGGAGATCAATGTCGACATCAAGGCACAGCATGAAGACATCTTTAATGTCATGCACAATGTCTGAGCGGCGTCACTTGTTCCGGATTGGCTTTTTATGACGTTTAGGAGGAAAAGAGCCCTGTGATAACGATAGATGATATTTTAGAAACAAACCGCATGATTACGGAAAACAAGCTCGATGTCCGCACGATCACGATGGGCATCTCGCTGCGCGACTGTGCGCATCCGAACATCGATAAGTTCTGCCAGAACGTGTACGACAAGATCACGAAGTCGGCGGAATTCCTCGTGAAGACGGGCGAGGACATCGAGACGGAGTACGGCATCCCTATCATCCACAAGCGCGTCTCGGTCACGCCGATTGCCATCGCGGCCGATGCCTGCAAGACTGACTCGTACGTGCCGGTCGCTGAGGCGATGGACCGCGCCGCCAAGGAAATCGGCATCAACTTCATCGGCGGCTTCTCGGCACTCGTCGAGAAGGGCTTCACGCATGGCGACCGCGTGCTCATCAACTCGATTCCGCAGGCCCTCGCGACGACGGACCTCGTCTGCTCCTCGGTGAACCTCGGTTCGACGAAGACGGGCATCAACATGGACTGCGTGCGCGAGATGGGCGAAGTCGTCAAGCGCACGGCAGAGCTCACGCGCGACCAGCAGGCGCTCGGCTGCGCGAAGCTCGTCATCTTCTGCAACGCACCGGGAGACAACCCGTTCATGGCGGGCGCCTTCCACGGCGTCAGCGAGGCGGACAAAGTCGTCAGCGTCGGCGTATCGGGTCCGGGCGTCGTCAAGCACGCCATCGAGGACCTCAAGGGCGCTGATTTCACGGAGATCGCGGAGACGATCAAGCGCACGGCCTTCAAGATCACGCGCGTCGGCCAGCTCGTCGCGCGCGAGGCCTCGAAGCGCCTCGGCGTGCCGTTCGGCATCATCGATCTCTCGCTCGCACCGACGCCGGCTGTCGGCGACAGTGTCGCGCGCATCATCGAGGAGATGGGCATCGAGAGCTGCGGCGCACCGGGCACGACGGCAGCCCTCGCACTGCTCAACGACGCCGTCAAGAAGGGCGGCCTCATGGCTTCTTCGCACGTCGGCGGCCTCTCGGGTGCCTTCATCCCGGTCAGCGAGGACGAGGGCATGATCCATGCAGTCTCTGAGGGCAGTCTCTCCATCGAGAAGCTTGAGGCGATGACCTGCGTCTGCTCGGTCGGCCTCGATATGATCGCCATCGAGGGCGATACGTCGGCTGCGACAATCTCGGGCATCATCGCCGACGAGGCGGCTATCGGCATGATCAACAACAAGACGACGGCTGTCCGCGTCATCCCTGTGCCGGGCAAGAAGGTCGGCGACATGGTCGAGTTCGGCGGACTGCTCGGCTACTGCCCAATCGTGCCGGTGCGCAATCAGTACAGCTCCGAGGCCTTCATCGCGCGCGGCGGTCGCATCCCCGCACCGATCCGTAGCCTGACGAACTGATGCCAGTTGCCGGGCGCTTGTCACTTGCCAGACGCCTGGAATCTGCTATAATAGAATAAATCGTGAAACTCAGAAAGGGCTCAATTCATGGATTGGGCCCTTCCTTTTGCCATTTTTGCCATTTTGCAGAACAGGAAGTGGATTGCATGCGTGTAACGAAGAAGATACGGGAAGAGCAGCTGGCCATCCTCGAGGAGACATACCGCGGGGCAAAGCCGGAACTCATCTTCCATAACCCATTCGAGCTCCTGATTGCCGTCATCCTCTCGGCGCAGTGCACCGACAAGCGTGTCAATGTCACGACGAAGCGTCTTTTCTCGAAAGTAAAGTCGCCGGAGGACATCATGGCGATGGGCCTCGCGGCACTCGAGAATGAGATCCGCGACTGCGGGCTCTTCCGCAACAAGGCCAAGAACATCCTCGCGGCCTGCCAGATGCTCTGCACGGAGTTCGGCGGCCAGGTGCCGGATGATTTTGACGCACTGCAGCGGCTGCCGGGCGTCGGCCGCAAGACAGCCAATGTCGTCATGAGCGTGGCCTTCCATCATCCGGCCATCGCTGTGGACACGCATGTCTTCCGCATCGCGAACCGCCTGCAGCTCGCGACGGGCACGACGCCGCTGGCCGTGGAGCAGGGCCTTATGAAGAACATCCCGAAGGAGAAGTGGTCGGATGCGCATCACTGGCTCATCTGGCACGGCCGCAAGATCTGCAAGGCGAGGAAGCCCGCCTGTGACATCTGCCCGCTCGCGCCCGTCTGCCCGAGCGCAGAGCCGCTCGCCGGCAGCGACACCAAGACCAAGTAAAGGAGAGAGAATATGGAGTACAGGAAGGCAACCTTTGCCGATATTGAGGAGATATACCATCTCGTGAACGACTATGCGACGGACGGTGTCATGCTCGCGCGCTCGCGCAATACGCTCTATGAGACGCTGCGCGACATGATTGTCGCTATCGATGACGAGGGCAAGGTCGTCGGTGTCGGCGGGCTCCACATCATCTGGGACCGCCTTGCCGAGATCCGCACGATGGCCGTGGCGCCTGACATGACGCGCCAGGGCATCGGTGCGGAGATCGTGCGCCGCCTCATCGAGGAAGGCGATGTGTTCGGCGTCGAGAAGTACTTCACGCTGACCTACAAGCCGGGTTTTTTCCAGAAGCTCGGCTTCCAGACGATCACGAAAGAAGAACTGCCGCACAAGGTCTGGAAGGAATGCATCGACTGCCCGAAGTTCCCGAACTGCGATGAGATCGCGATGGTCCGCGTCTGATTGCCGTCTGTGCGATACGCGTAATCGGTGCAATACATGTTTGCGGGGATTGCCTTGATTGTACAATTTTGGGCGATTCTGGCGAGAATGCATTGACATTCTGTAACAAATCTGGTATGGTAGTATACATCAAGTGAAATGCAGAGAATGAGAGAAGTAATCCCATGACTTCCTTGAAGAGAGCGCTGGGCTGGTGTGACAGCGCAGGGAGAGGGGATGAAATACACTCAGGAGCAGCAGGCTGAAGAGAGTAGGCCCCGCCGGAGCGCCACCGTTACCAGAGGCTAGGATATGTCAGTATCCGAAGTGAGAGGCTTGCATCGGCAAGCAGGGTGGTACCACGGGTATATCAGCTCGTCCCTGTAGAGGGGCGGGCTTTTTCTATTCTTCGGGGGATTGTCAGGAGGAAATCATTATGATCATTGTCATGAAACCAGATGCCACGAAAGAGAACATCCAGAAAGTCGAGGAGCGCCTGCATCAGGTTGGCCTCAAGGCACATCTGTCGACCGGTGAGGACTGCACAATCATCGGCGTCATCGGCGACCGCAAGAAGATCGCCAACCTCGAGGTCAGCATGCTCGAGGGCGTCGAGAAGACGGTGCGCATCACCGAGAAATACAAGCTTGTCAGCCGTCACTTCCATCCGGAGGACACGATTGTCGATGTCGACGGGGTCAAGATTGGCGGCAAGGAAGTCGTCGTCATGGCCGGCCCGTGCTCGGTCGAGAGCATCGAGCAGCTGCGTGAAGCTGCCAAGGCTGTCAAGGCCGGCGGGGCGAAGTTCCTGCGCGGCGGTGCGTTCAAGCCGCGTACGAGCCCGTATGACTTCCAGGGCCTTGCCGAAGAAGGCCTCAAGATGCTGCGCGAGGTAGCTGATGAAGAAGGCCTCAAGGTCGTCACGGAGATCGTCGACAAGGACGACATCGAGCTCGTCGGCAAGTATGCCGATGTCTACCAGGTCGGCGCGCGCAACATGCAGAACTTCCAGCTCCTCAAAGCGCTCGGCAAGGCCAAGAAGCCGGTCATGCTCAAGCGCGGCCTCGCGGCGACCATCAGCGAATGGCTTAATGCAGCCGAGTACATCATGGCGGGTGGCAATGAGCAGGTCATCTTCTGCGAGCGCGGCATCCGCACCTACGAGACATTCACGCGCAACACGCTGGATCTCAGCGCCGTCGCGGCCATCAAGGAACTCTCGCACCTGCCGATCATCGTTGACCCGAGCCACGGCACGGGCCGTTGGGAGATGGTCCGCCCGATGGCGCGCGCCGCTGTCGCCGCTGGCTGCGACGGCCTGATTATCGAGGTGCACCCGCATCCAGAAGTCGCGCTCTCCGATGGCGACCAGAGCCTCACGCCGAAAAACTTCAATGCCCTGATGGGTGAGCTCGGCAAGATTTGCACAGTCATGGGGCGTACGTTATGAGCCGTCTGAAACTCGCCATCATCGGCGTCGGCCTCATTGGCGGCTCGCTCGGTCTCTGCCTCAAGGACAAGCTCGGCGATGACATCTACATCACGGGGCTCTGCCGCCATCAGGCCTCGATGGACCGCGCCGTCGCGCTCGGTGCCGTCGACTATGCCTCGGCCGATATCGAGTCGGTCGTTTCCGATGCTGACATCGTCTTTTTGAGCCCGCCTGTCCTGCAGATCGTGCCGATGGTGGAAAAGATCCTGCCGTACCTCAAGAAAGGTTGCATCCTGACGGATGCGGGCAGCACGAAGGGTTACATCTGGCAGCACTTGCAGAAGATCCTGCCAGATGATATCTACTACATCGCCGGCCATCCGATGACGGGCCGCGAGAAGAGCGGTGTCGATGCCGCGATGAAGGACCTCTTTGTCGGCAAGGCGTACGTCATTGTCGAGGACACGGGGGCGCCGCCCGAGGCCCACAAGAAGCTCATGAGCGTGCTCAAGTACACGGGCGCGAATTTCACGACGCTCGACATCGCCAAGCACGATCGCTGTGCTTCTGTCATCAGCCATGTGCCGCATGTCACGGCCGCTGCGCTCGTCACTCTGCTCAACCGCTCTGGCGATGACCGCGATTCCTGCATCAAGCTCATCGGCGGCGGCTTCCGCGACACGACGCGCATCGCTTCGTCGAATGCCGACATGTGGGCCGATATCTGCATGACGAACGGCGAGGCCATCGCGAGCGACCTGCGTGAGTTGCAGGCCATCCTCGGCGAGGTCATCACGGCCGTCGAGCATCACGACCGCCAGGCCGTTCACGATTACTTTGCGGCTTCCAAGCAGTTGCGCGATCACCTCCTGCAGGATGCCAGCAAGAAATTCGATCCCAACTGATTTTTCTGCCCATGTGCCGGGATGGACCGCATCCCAGCGCATGGGTATTTCTCTTGCTGACATTATTGTGTTAGCATAGTATAATAAAAACAAACGCATAAGACAGAAGGTGACACACTTAATGAAAGTCGATTTAAAGGAATTAGCAGCGGCCTTTGCTCAGTCCGATGTGCGTCAAGGCTATGTCGACACCGCGGCGGGCAAAGTCATCATGATGGCAGATGACCTCGCCGAGCGCGATGCTATGCACTATGCCATGGTGATGGAAGAGGATTGGGAGCGCTATATCCCCATCCCGAATATCATGGACGGGGATGAGGCGCCGTGACGCGCTTCCGCCGTCAGGTTCGCCATCTCTTGCTGAAGCCTGCCTGGGAGTCCTTCAAGCAGGATTACCTGATGCAGGCCGCGCGCGACTGGTGTGAGGAGAATGCTGTCGAGTATCGGGAGCCGTGATGGCGTCCCGGTACCCGGTGCGCATAAATAAATGGTAAGTTGTGTAGAATTAGGAGGTCTTTTCTATGTCATTGATCAAGGGATTGCATCATGCGGCACTCAAGTGCAGCTGCCAGGCAGAATTCCAGGAAGCCATCCATTTCTATCGGGATGTCCTCGGGCTGCCCGTCAAGCGCAGCTGGGGTGAGGGCGATGAGGCCGGCATCATGTTTGATACAGGCGCCGGCCTCATCGAGATCTTCGCTCAGGGCGGCGAGAACCATGTTGAGGGATCCGTGCGCCATTTCGCACTCGCTACGGACGATCCGGACGCCTGCGTCAAGGCCGTCCGCGAGGCAGGCTATAAGATTACCGTTGAGCCGAATGATCTGACCATCCCCGCAGAGACGCCGTTCCCTGTCCGCATCGCCTTTGCTGTCGGGCCGTGCGGTGAGACCATCGAGTTCTTCAAGGAATGCTGAGGGAATGGGCGACAATGCGTGTCTTTGCCGACACGGATGGCAATAGGCCTGCGCAGGGGGGCGATAAATTCCGGCAAGCGCTCTGCCTGTCTGTATTGCTGATGACCTGCCTGTACACAGGAGCATCCTCGTCAGCTGCTGCGGCACAGGCGATACAGCCGACGAGCCCGGCTCAGAATGCTGCTGCATCTGTGATAGCGGATGAGCGTAACAATGGCCTGAGCCGGGCAGTCCGCGCCCGAGCGGGCCTGAAGAACCGCATCTTACTCAAGTACCGCGAGATGGCGGTCATCAGCGACGATCAGTACAGGATCACGCAGGCGGCCATCCGCGACAACCGCGCCCATCAGACGCCGCTCCGCACGAGTGAACTGCTCTTCAACAAGTGCATGCACGACGGGCGCTACAGCGAAGCGGCCATCACGGCTTCGCTGGCCGTGCTCGACAGCAGCACACCGGTCGACCGCGCCCGCTTCACGCTCTTGCAGGCAGAGGCGTGCCTTTTGCGCCAGGATGACCTTCATGCCATCATGCCGCTCCTGCAGCAGGCCAGTCATGAACTCGCTGCTGCGGGCATGCATGATGCGGATTGGTAGCGGGCACAGGCGATGCTCGATGAGATGCAGGCTGACCTGTTGCCAAATTGAACAGTTGGATAATTCTATAGAAGTCGTCATATGCCTTTATGTCTTGCATATGGCGGCTTTTACATTCTGTAGGGAAGATATATCCATCAAGGAGGCGTATGTTTTTGAAGATTTTTGTCGATGCAGATGCCTGTCCGGTCGTGCATCAGATTGAGACTGTAGCGCGGAAATACAATGTGCCCGTTGTGCTGCTCTGCGATACGAATCACATCCTATCATCGGATTACAGCGAGGTCAGGGCTGTCGGGGCTGGTGCGGATGCAGTCGATCTTGCGCTGATCAATCTCTGCCGCGCGGGCGACATCGTGGTGACGCAGGATTATGGCGTGGCAGCGCTTGCGCTCGGCAAGCGGGCCTATGCCGTGCATCAGAACGGTTGGCAGTACACAGATGAGAACATCGACCGCCTGCTCATGGAACGCCACGTCATGAAGAAGGCGCGGCGCGCTTCGGCAAAGTTCCACGGCAAAGGACCGCACAAGCGTACCGCGGCGGATGACGAGAAGTTTGCGCAGAAATTCGAACGGCTCTTGCAGCTGGTGGCGGCAGCCCGGGCAACGGCTGCCGCCATTGCGGGAAATGCTGTGCGTGAAGATGGTTTGCAAGATGATGCAGATGGTCTATAATGGGAAGAAATGTATTTTGCAAAGGAAACAGGTGAGCATATCATGGAAATGAACGATAGAGCCGAGCAGGCTGTGGCGTATAAACATGGAGATTGCAATTGTGCGCAGGCCGTGCTGCTGGCATTTGCCGATGAGCTCGGAAGGCCGGAGGAAGAGCTCCGGGCGCTTGGCTCGGGCTTTGGCATGGGCATGGGCTGTACGGAGGCGACGTGCGGGGCGCTCTGCGGCGCGAGCATGGTCATGGGCCTCTGCAACAAGAGCGGCAAGCCGACGGCGGCCATCATGCGCGAACTCCTGCACGAGTTCCAGGAGAAAGCCGGTGCCACGATCTGCAAGGACCTCAAGGGCATCGAGACGGGCAGGATGCTCTGCTCCTGTGACGACTGCGTGCGCTATGCCGTGCGCGCGGCAGAGAAGCACCTCTGATGTATTAAGAACGAATAGGCGGTATAACAGATTCAGGATGAGCTGTATGATTCCTGCAGTATACGCAGCACGATGTGGACTTTCTTGATATCTGTGACCAGTGCAAACGCCCTTACCGGGCGTTTTTTGCTGTCTTTTTTGGGGGGAAAATACGTAGCAGAGAAGGGCAGGTTGCGACCACTTTAGTCAGACTCTAGCTTTATTGTAAACTGAAATTTTTACAAAAGTTGACAATACGAAAATAAAAGCGTATCCTATGAATCATGAATATTATACGATTAGGAGAGGTTATGATGAAAAAACTTGAACTTCGCGAAATGGTGCTGTGTGCCTTGTTTATCGCCCTGATTACAGTCGGTACCTTCATCCGCATCCCGGTGGGAACCGACGTCTATACGCTGCAGTTCCTATTCACGCTGCTGGCAGGACTGATGCTGGGAGCTAGGCTCGGCGCCATTGCGGTCATTGCGTACATCTTGCTGGGTCTGCTCGGTGTCCCCATCTTTGCTACCGGCGGCGGTCCCGGTTATGTGTTGCAGCCGACGTTCGGATATCTGCTCGGCTTCGTCCTGCAGGCCTGGTTCTGCGGGAAGTATGCCCGCAGCCTGCGCACCATCTCATTCCGCTCACTGTTGGCCGTCAATGTCGGCGGGATGGCCATTGTCTACATCCTCGGCATCGGCTGGTTCTACCTGGTATCCAATTACGTGCTCCAGGCGCCGATTGCATTCTGGACGGCTATTTTCTACTGCGGGATCTTGCAGGTCGGTCCAGATTTTCTCTTGTGCATGGCGGCAGCCGGACTGGCTCTGCGCTGCTATAAGGTCGGGCTCTGGCTTGCGATGCCGTTAGGTGCAGAACGTGCACGGATGGAAGTCAAGGAGGGTTGATTATGGGCAAAGCTTTATTCATCACGGGGACAGGTACCGATATCGGCAAGACGTACGTCACGGCCCTGATCGTCAAGAAACTGCGTGAGGCCGGGCTTGACGGCGGGTATTACAAGGCTGCGCTCTCCGGGGCTATCCCCGATAGTGCAGGAAAGCTGCTGCCGGGCGATGCGCTCTGCGTCAACCGCGTAGCGGGGCTCGGCGAGCAAACGGAACATCTCGTCACGTATGTGTACCGGGACGCTGTGTCTCCGCACCTAGCGGCGAAGATCAATCATCTGCCGATCGATCTCGACCGGGTGAAGGCGGATTTTGCACGCGCCAAAGCGCGACATGATTATCTGACCATGGAAGGCAGCGGCGGCATCATCTGCCCGCTGCGCTGGGACGAGCAGCATGTCATACTCGACGACCTCGTCAAAGATCTGGGCCTGGGTGTCCTGATCATTGCCGATGCAGGCCTTGGCACCATCAACAGTGCCGTCCTGACCATCGAGCATCTGCGGGCGCGGGATATCCCGATTCGCGGGCTGATCTTCAATAAATATGTGCCGGGCAACCTCATGCAGGACGATAACGCGGACATGATTGAGGCAATGACCGGAGTGAAGGTCGTGGCCTATGTCAAAGAAGGGGATACTGATCTTGATATCGATGTGGATTTCCTCAAGAATCTTTATGCGTGATTGACACAGGCCATCGAGATCACGCACGAGGCGAGGGGTGATGTTCCCAGCCTTTTTATACGCCTTGATGATTTCGTGGATTGACAGCGGGCGGCACTATCTGCTATACTGATGCTACAAACGAATAGCGAAGGGGAGTAACCTCTTTGGCCTGCCGTCAACAAGCATGCCGCGCGAGCGGCTGGCGGCAGCATTACACAAATTGATGTAATAGGTGAGACTTTCGCATGATACCCGGTTCCCCGGATACCATGCGGAAGTCTCTTTTTGTTTATGGATACCTGGAGAAAGGAATCAATCACATGGAAATCTTATCGATGCAATTCCTCATGGCCCTCGGCACGATTGTCCTGATGGACCTGCTGCTCGGCGGCGACAATGCCGTCGTCATTGCGATGGCAGCAAACAAATTGCCGGAGAATCTGCGCAAGAAGGCGATCCTCATCGGCACGGCCGGTGCCGTCATCATCCGCCTCGTCATGACATTCGTGGCCGTATGGCTCTTGACCATCCCGTACCTGCAGGCCATCGGCGGACTGATCCTCCTGCCGATTGCCGTGAAGCTGCTCGTGCCGGAGAAGAAGGACGAGCACGTCGAGGCGTCGGACAGCCTCATGGGTGCCGTGAAGACTATCATCATCGCCGATGCTGCGATGGGCGTTGACAACGTGCTGGCCATCGCCGGTGCATCGCACGGCAGCTTCGTGCTTGTCGTCTTCGGCTTCCTCGTCAGCATCCCGATCATCGTGGGCGGCAGCACGCTCATCGGCAAGATCATGGACCGCTTTCCCGTCGTGCTCTACGCGGGTGCAGGCCTCTTAGGCTGGACGGCTGGCTCTATGATTGCCCACGACAAGATCCTCGGCACAATGATCACGAGCGCCGTCGGCGACTGGGCAGCCATTGCCATCCAGGCCGTCCTCGCCGCAGGCGTCATCCTCATCGGCTTCTGCATGAGCCGCCGCGCCAAGAGCCAGACGGCTTGAGCCTAGAGAAAAAACCTGCCCTCACCTTGATGGTGAAGGCAGGTTTTTTTATGGCCAGGCGATGCCGTCGCCGTAGAAGTCACTGGGATGATCTGCAGTCTGGACGGTCATGAGGACAGGCATATCGACCTGTGCGGCAATCCACTTCTGCAAGCGGTCGGCTTCTTCTGGGCGGAGCGGCTCTTTGACGATGACTTCGACCATGAAGCGCTTGTGGTCCACTTTGTTCTCCGTTTTTGGCTGATCCTTCTGGGGCGTTACGGATGTCAATGTGCCGCCCTGGATGGACAGGACCTCGGGGAAGAGAAGGGGGGCCTGCTGGGTGAGGAGCTCGATGGTCTGCTGGTCTGCGCTCGCGCGCTTGTAGGCCGGGTAATACTGCGCGGAGAGGTTCTTGTAGGAGACTTCCTTTTCGGAAGTACTCTGCTTCTCGAGCCGCGCATTGATGAGGTTCTGGACTTGCTCGCGGTCGAGTTCGCGCTGCCCCTGAATGACGACGAGCTCGAGGTCTTGGAGCCTGTTGCGCGCGTGCAGTTCGTCCTGAAGGGCATCAATCTCTTTCTCGGTCAGCAGCGTGCCCACGAGATCGACGGTGAGGACGTGGCCCTTTACGGTGTAGGAGACGACGCTCGTCGTCTGGAAGTCCATGTCCTCGCTGATGAAACTCTTGACCTGCATGTCGCGCAGATTCTCCTCGACCATCTGATAGGCGAGATAGATGCTCGGCGCCGTGATCAAGATGCCGAGAGCCGCCAGGATGATTCGCTGCCGCTGGAATTGTGAGGCTGCGACATCACCATGCGATGGGACGCCGAGGACTTTGAAGACGAGGAAGGCTGCGAGTGCGATGAAGAAGGCATTGATGAAAAAGAGGTACATCGCGCCGAGGAAGAAGGGGTAATGGCCAGATGCCAGCCCGTATCCGGCTGTGCAGAGCGGAGGCATCAGAGCGGTAGCGATGGCTACGCCGGGGATGACATTGCTCTTTTCCTGACGCGTATTGCCGACGGCCCCTGCAATGCCGCCGCACAGGGCGACGATGACATCCCAGATGGTAGGCGAGGTGCGTGCCAGAAGCTCGTCCGTCGAGTAGGCCAGCGGCGAGATGGCGAAGTAGAGGGAGGCCGTCAGGATGGCGAATCCCACCTGGAAGGCGAGCTTGATCATGGACTGACGGATGAAGTGCACATCGTATGTGGCCATGCCGTACCCGATGGCCACGATCCCGCCCATGAGCGGGGAGATCAGCATGGCGCCGATGATGACGGCGACGCTGTTCATGTTCAGGCCGACACAGGCAATCATGATGGCCATGACGAGGACGATGAGATTCGTCCCCGATACCGTCGCATCCGCAAGGATGCGCTGGTTGATTTCTTGGATGGAGGCGGCGCCTCCCTTTAGATTGAATAGATCACGCCACATCATTTTCTCACATCACCTTTCACAGGAGAGATTACGTCTCATCGTTCTTCTTGTCGAATAGGTACAGATTATGCTTGCTGTTGGCAATCATGCGGATATAGCGCTCGTACTGGCGCAGGACATCGGTCAGCCGTCCCAGTAGGCCGTGCTCTTGGAGAGATTCCGGCTGAAATACGAGTCATCTACCCAGAGGCCGCGCAGCGGGCAGAAGGCCATGACGACCATGATGAGGGAGAACGGCAGTGCCATGAATTCGCGAATCGTGCGCCCGCGGGAAATCTTGGCGATGAACAGGCCGGAGAACGGTGTCCAGGAAATCCACCAGGCCCAGTACATGATGGTCCAGCTCGTGAACCACTCGTCCTTGGTGCTCTTATAGGCAAAGGTGCGGAAGGACAGCTCTACGATGTGCGTCAAGTAGTAGCCGATGTTCTCGGTAAAAGAAGGCCACGCTGAGGATGTAGATCCAGCTGAAGGAATTGAACAGTTCCTGCTTGAGGACGGTCAGGACGGCCTTCGCGCCCTCAGGCACCACGATGCATCCCAGTGCAACTGATGCAATGATGATAAGACTCGGCATAACGACGTTATATTTATTATAAATAACAAATAATAATATTTGTATTTTTAATAAATTTCGCTGTTCACTCTTTCTCACATCAGGCGTAGCCTGAGCTGCGACGAGCGCTCATCGAAAGAGTTACTACAGCTGGGCGTAACGCTACGCCCTCTATCCCGTCTGCGTTCACATTCGGGAATACTTTTCGCATGA
>ERZ1106978.64-NODE-64-length-72133-cov-45.470976_pt1 | contig 72133 bp, 78 predicted proteins | sample MGYA00403689_ERZ1106978 | MGnify/ENA primary metagenome ERZ1106978 (study PRJEB35170, sample SAMEA104062434) | human gut metagenome | biome: human gut; feature: human-associated habitat; material: faeces | place: Denmark | collected 2012-08-02 ...
ATAGCTACATCGGCAAATGCTTCCTTGACTGCCAGTTCACAGGTGCGCGCAGCAAACACATCACGGATTTCAAGCGCACCGCCGCTGTGGGCAGTGCGGAGACCTGGATGCTGCATGTCTCCTATGCGGAGGACAGCTTCACCGGCTACACCGCCGAACTCAGCGTCGACACGGCCAAGAGCGCCGTAACACAGATCGTGATCCGCACGGCGAACTATACCCTGACGATGACGCCCGCGTAACGGGGTTCCCCTCCCCGCCGCGGCGCAAAAAAGAAGGACTTCACGCATTGCGTGAAGTCCTTCTTTTTATCTCTTTTCAGTTTGCGAGGTACTTTTCGCGTTCGCCTTCCGGCACGAGCGCGCCGCCCGTCGCCCAGACGATGTGCGCGGCATTCTCCCAGTGCGCGCCAAGGCCGCTGCTTTCGAGATAATCCGTCATCTTGGACAGCTCCACCGCACCGGCAAAGCCCGCGCAGGCGGACGGCTCGACAAAAAGTCTCTCCGTCTCGTGCAGGGCGTGAAGGTCTGTGAACAGATGCTCGTCCGACACCGTGAAGCCGCCGCCGACCATCTCCTTGACCGTCTCCCCCACAAAACCCGAAGGGCGGCTGACGGCGAGTCCGTCCGCCGCAGTACGGCCCGTCAGGCCGATATCCTGCACGCAGATCGCATTCTGCAAGCCGCTGGCGAGCCCCAGCAGCATGCACGGCGCTTCCACCGGCTCAGCGAAGTAGACGTGTGCCGCGTCGCCGAACTCCTGCTTCAAGCCAAAGCAGATACCGCCCGGCGCGCCGCCGACGCCGCAGGGAATGTAAACGAGCAGCGGGTGCTCCTCGTCGACCGCGATGTTCTGCTCGGCGAGCTGCGCCTTGAGCCGCCGCGCAGCCACAGCGTAGCCGAGGAAGAGGTCGACAGAGTTTTCATCGTCGATAAAATAGCTTCTCGGGTCCTCCGCCGCGCGCTCGCGGCCCTTCTGCACGGCGCAGGAGTAGTCCGCGCCGTATTCGAGCACCGTTACGCCCTTTGCGCGCAGCAGGTCCTTTTTCCACTGCCGCGCGTCCGCGCTCATGTGGACCGTGACCCTGTAGCCGAGCGCCGCGCCCATGATACCGATGCTCAGCCCCAGATTGCCCGTCGAACCGACGTGCAGCTCATACTGCGAGAAAAAGTCGCGGAACGCGCGCGTGGCAAACACGCTGTAATCATCGCGCATCTCGACCAGCCGGTTCGCAAGCGCTAAGTCCTCCGTGTGCTTGAGCACCGCGTAGCAGCCGCCGCGCGCCTTGACGCTGCCCGCGACGGGCAGGTCGCTGTCGCGCTTCAAGAAGAGCTTGCCCGCAAGCTGCGCACCTTCATTTTCGTTGAGCCACGCGCGCATATGCTCGATCTCCGTCAGCGGTGATTCGATGAGGCCGCGATCAGCCGCGGTCTCAGGAAATACCTTCTTGATGAACGGAGCGAAACGCTCCAGCCGCGCCTCGGCATCGTCGACGTCCGTGCGCGTGAGCGGCAGCGCAGCGAGCGCGGTTTCCGCGCTCCCGACATTCGGGTTCATCCAGGCGCTCTCATGGCGCAGCTGCAATTCCCTGACAAATTCCTTACTGTTGAGCATTATTTCCACTCCTGTTCTTCCGTAATGTACTGCTGGGTGCCGCGGTAGATGCGCACCGTGCGCTCGCGATACAGCTCCATGACCGCCCGCGCCAGAAGCTCAGGGTCATGGCGGGCGTAGCCTCCCTGCGCCGAGAGCAGCGGGTATTCCGCGAGCGCGATTCCCAGCTCCGCGATGCGCTCGCGGTCGACGCGCAGCAGCTCCGCGTCCTCTTCACTGTATCGCGCGGCGAGCCCGCGCGGGATGGGCGCATTGTTGGCAAGGCAGAGGTCGACGATCCCCTCCCGCCCGTGACGCTGTAAGGCTTCCAGATGGTCGGCGGCGGTGTAGCCCTCGGTCTCGCCGTCCTGCGTCATAATGTTGCAGATGTAAAACTTCTGCGCGTGCGACGCGCGGATCGTGTCGGCCACGCCGTCGACGAGCAGGTTCGGGATCACGCTCGTATAAAGGCTTCCCGGGCCGAGCAGGATGAGGTCGGCCTCCGAAATAGCGCGGAGCGCGTCGGGCAGCGCCTTCGGGTGCTCCGGCACAAGCGAAATGTGGTGGATGCGGCAGTCCTGCTGCTTTTTCGCGTTGAAAATGTGCGATTCGCCCACGACGCGCGCGCCATTTTCAAACACGGCCGCGAGCTGTACATCCGCGTTCGTCACCGGCAGCACGCGGCCCGAGATCGCCAATACCTGTCCCATCATGGCGACGGCCTCTTCAAAGCTCCCCGCCATGCCGTTGAGCGCCGCGAGCAGCAAATTGCCGAACGACTGCCCCTTGAGCTGTCCCTCGGGAAAGCGATAGCCGAGAAGCTGCTCCATCACAGGCTCGGTATTCGCGAGCGCCTGCATACATTGCCGCACGTCGCCCGGCGGCAGAATACCCATTTCACGGCGCAGCACGCCGCTCCCGCCGCCGTCGTCCGCCACCGTGACGATGGCCGTTAAGCGGTCTGTATATTTTTTCAATCCCCGCAGCATCGTCGACAGGCCCGTGCCGCCGCCGATGGCGGCGATCTTCGGCCCCGCGGCGCAGCGGGAGGACGCACTACTCTCATATACCATAGGGATTTCCCCTTCAAGCGCATATTTTTCTATGATAAAGGTAGTATAGCAGGCTTTCAAGCAAAATGGAAGTGGGCAAGCGATACAAGTTTTTTCATTTTTTGCGCTCAACATGATAATGTTATACAAAGTCCGTATTCTTCTGTCGATTTTTACTGATTCGATGTTTTCACCGCATTGTTGCTTTTATCGCCGCACTGTGGTAGGATACGACAGTAACAATGTCAAAGGAGCACTTTCATGGAACAGCTCACAGCCGCCCAGCAGGCGGCGGAATTGAACAAGAAGAATCTTTTTGCCACCTATAATCACATTGAAGCGGAATTTGTCGAGCCCGACCACGCGATCTTCAAGCTTGAGATCCGCCCCGAGAGCAAGAATCCCTACGGTATCGTGCACGGCGGCGCGATCTACACGATGGCCGACAACGCCACGGGCTACGCCGCCCACACGGATGGTCGATCCTACGTGACGCAGGGCAGCTCGATGCATTTTCTCCGCAACCAGTCGGAGGGCGTCGTGCGCGCGGACGCCAAAGTCCGCCACCGCGGCAGAACGACCTGCCTTGTCAACGTGGACATTTTAGGCGAGGGCGGCAAACTCCTCGCCACGGGCGAGTTCACCTATTTCTGCATCGACCCCGATATCATGGCACAGAAGGCCGCGCAGCACCGCTGAGGAGGGTTTGACCATGGCATGTGCACTGCTTTACAATTTTAAGGACGCCGCACGGCTGCAAAAGGTCCGCTTCGCGCTCTTCAAGCTCGGTGTGAGCGGGCGCATCGTCGCGCCGGAGGAGCTTTCGCAGCCGATCGGCTATCTCTGCGATCTTGAGGGTTTCTCCCCTGTCGAGGAAACCATCGAGGGCGGCTTTTCCGACGAGATGCTCGTGCTCTGCGGTCTTTCCGGTCCGCAGCTCGACGCGCTGCTCTTGTCTCTTCGCCGCAGCCGCGTGGTCGTCACGCTCAAGGCCGTCGTCACCGAGGACAATGCCGCGTGGAGTTCGCTCCAGCTGCACGACGAGCTCCGTCAGGAACACGAGGCGATGAAGGGCACGCGCCCCAAGGATGCCGAAAAACGCTCCGCGCACCGCAAATAACCCTTGCAACCGCGCAGAGCATGCGGTATAATAATAGGGCTTCGAATCGAAGCCCTATTCAAGTATCAATAGTATCTGGGTATAGCGAAGTTGGTATCGCGCCTGGTTTGGGAGTGCCGTGGCGGTATCCGGGACGGGGCAGGGCGAAACGCCGCAAAGCCTTGCGATGCCTGCGTTTGCAGGATTTCCATCGGTTGCCGAAAGCGGCACAAAATTGCCTTTGACCACATAAATGACCACAGACAGAAAAAACTTTATTTTTACCCCTCGCCGTGGTATCATGGCAGAAATTGAATATCCGGGTATAGCGAAGTTGGTATCGCGCCTGGTTTGGGACCAGGAGACCGTGCGTTCGAGCCGCACTACTCGGACCAAAATTCCTCTGAAGTCAACGATTTCAGAGGAATTTTTCTTATTCTTTGTCTATTGCGGCGCAAACATTGAGTTTGTCATTCTTAACATATCTTTTCGACAAGCGCAGACTTAATATTGTATTTTTGCCGAATTGCTGTATAATAATTTTAATGGACTTTTACGCCTTCGAAGATTCAGATTGTGTGTCTTTTATACTTCATAGTGCGCCAAAACATATTCAGGGGCTATAATGCGGAGTGTTAAAACAAAGGAGGAAAAACATTGATGGAAGAACTCAAATTGTTTATTAATGCATTTAAATCTGAACAGCCAGAAAATTGTATAAGCGTGTTCTTTTCCCGAAGAATTACGAGCAACGATATCTCAAAATATTCTACTCATCAGCCCAGTGTTTCTCCTCAGGTGCAAAATGATATTCTTAGAACAGTGCTTCCAAATATAGAGAATCAATTAGCTTCATATCAAATTGTAGAATATAATCCTGTTGGAGTTTTGGATGGTTCGCTCGAAAAGTTATCACTAACCGAAATTCCCATGTTTGATTCATTTAAAGAAAGCCTGCAGCCTGAGAACCTTTTTCGGGATATGAGTTCGCTAAAAGTCGATAAAATTGGTTTCTACTGCATTCGAATAATCTACAACAGGAAAGAACTCTATCTGTTTAGGCAATTTCAAAAATTAAAGAAATTGCGGAGCGGTATATTGACAAGAATTGTCGATAATGAGTTAAATGTAATTGAAAGTGATTTCTTAGGGATTGATGAATTCACAGATATTGTTGCATTTGATGGCTCGCTGTATTTATTCAACCATATCTCCTTAGAACGCATCTTTAATTACAGAGATGAATTTTTAAGGAAAACGCATGAAGCTCTTGGTGAGATTTTAAGTAAAGGAATTCTTAGTAACATCGAACAGTTTACTGCCGATTGTTGCAGTGACATACGAATTATGAAGCGTTTTACCTCAATTATGACAAAAGAACGTCTCCCTATGTTTTTTGATAATTATGATCGTGTACCAGAAATCGTGAATGAACTGGGGCTGGATATTGAATTTGATGCAGACGGAAAACTAATATATCGGGAACGCTCGCAGTTGTTTCATATAGTAAACCTTCTTTCTGATTCCTATTTTAAGTCTCTACTGGCCAATCGAACCGGTGTCGCTATGGTAGAAGGTGAGATTTAAATGCTAAGTAAATTTTCGAAGTGGCTAATATATGCTGCATCGTATTCTCCGGCATATATCATTCTCGCAATTCGGCTACTTCTTTCTCCACAAGAGGAGGCCGAGTCATTACTGCAGAAAATATCACTCAATTATACACTTAATACGCCAGCCATCATCACTCTATCTGTGCTTTTCTTACTTTCCGTTCCAGTTCTACAGAAGATTCGAAAGTTAAACGCCAACGAGCGCATTTGTGTAAAGATTATCAAAAATTGTACTGGCGAAATGGCCTCCTTTTTTATCCCCTTTATATTCTCTTTGTTGACTATAGGAATAGATTGGTATGGGTGGCTAATCTCTTTGCTCATTTATTTGTTTGCTGGATTTATAGTCCTCCAAGCCGATTGGATACATCTTTGCCCAGTCTTCTTCTACTTGAGATATCGGCTATACCAAGCGGAAGATGGTTCTTATGTGTTGTCTCGGTTGAATGCAGAACAGTTTAATCAGCTCTTATTAGATAGTACGAACGGTATTGAGGCCCGAGCACTTATTCCCAAGTTGTACATTGTTACCCAAAAGCATTTTCAACTTTAATGCATAACTGCAAACATATTTATAGATTATATTTTTGAGTTGACCTCCCTGAGTACCATTTGCTTGGTACTCAGGGAGGTCAACTTCTTTTTATTATCTTTTCAACGGCCGCCCATCACCCTCGCCCAAATCCTTCAGCCGCCGCGCTTCCGCAATCTCTGCCTTCATCTCCACGATCAGGGCCTTTAGCTTCTCCTCGCACTCCTCGCGGGTGTGGGCGTAGACATTGCGGGCGTGCTTTTTGCCGTCGGGCCATTTGGGCGAGTAGCGACCTTCAAACAGATGGTCGTTGATCTCGGAGACGCAGCCGGTACCGGATCTGCGCTTGCGGCCCACATAGGGTTTGAAGTCGGTCATTCTCGGCTTTTCCGCCTGGGCCGGGGCAGTTTCCTGCCCCGGCTCTGAATCGTCCTCCTGTGGTGCTGCCTTGCCGATGCCGTGGTCAATGTTTGCGGCGGCTGCCCGCTGCATATCGTCGGTGATGTGGGTGTAGATGTCCAACGTGGTGGCCGCCGACACATGCCCCAGCATGGCGGAAAGAGTCTTGACATCCATGCCGCTCTCCAGCGCCAGCGTGGCGAAGGTGTGGCGCAAATCATGGAAGCGTACATGCTTGCACCCTGCGTGCTCCAAGATGAGCTGCAGTCTGCGGCGCACCACGCCAGGTGTGATGGGGCAGTCCTCCTTGACAGGCGACGGGAACATCCAGCGGGAGTCCACTGTTTTCTTGTACTCCCGCAGCACCGCCACCACGGCGGGCGGCAGGACGATCTTTCGGATGGAGTTCTTCGTCTTGGGTGTGCTGATCTGAAGCTGGCCCCGCACATCGTAGACCTGCTTGTTCACATTCAGCACGCCGGTTTTGAAGTTCAGGTCGTCCCATTGCAGCGCCATCAGCTCACCCCGGCGCAGGCCGGTGGCTAAGTCCAGAAGGAAGACTTCGTAGTAACCCTCGAACTTCGCCTGAATGAGGAACCTTTGAAGTTCCTCCCGCGTCAGCACCTGCATTTCCCGCGCCTTCTTGGGCGGCAGCTTGCAGCCGATGGCCGGGTTCACACGGATCAGCCCATCCTGCACCGCCTTCTCCAATGCGGAGCGGCAGGTGGCGTGACACATACGCACCATTCGGTCGGACAGCCCTTCGCCGTACTTGTCGGTGAACCGCTTCCGGCCGCTTTTCTTGAGCCGACCGTAGAACTGCTGCAGGTCGTTCTGTGTCAGCTTATTCAGCGGGATGTCCCCAATCTCCGGGATGATGTGCAGTCGGATACGGCTCTCATAGGTCTCCTGCGTAGTTGGGCGGATCTTAGGCTTGGAGTGATTCTCGTACCAGTATGTCAGCCAGTCCCCGAAGGGCATCTCAGGCCGCACCTTCTCCGGCTTCAGCCCGCCGCATTCTTCCTTGAGCTTCTGGAGCTTCTCGATGCACTCCTTCTTGGTTTTAGCGAGGACATTTTTCGTTTTGGGATAGCCGTTATCATCGTAGCCGATGACGATGCGACCTTCCCAGCGCCCATCCTTGCGCTGCCTTACGGTTCCGTCCCCGGCTTTTCGTTTTCTTGCCACGGTTTCAACTCCTTTCCGAAGATATCTTCCATGAAGCCGCCTACGATGCCGCAAGCCTGCTTCTGCATATCCGATGTGACATGGGTGTAGGTATCCAGCGTGAAGGAGGCATTGGTGTGGCCCAGGATACCGGACAGGGTTTTGGCATCCACGCCGCTGGTGAGGGCGTGGGTGGCGAAGGTGTGACGCAGATCATGGAAGCGGATGCTGGGCAGCCCCGCCCGCTGGAGCAGCGTTTTCATGTGGCGATAGGCTGCATTGGGGTCGACGGGATCTTCCGGCTTCACCAGGTCCGGGAATATCCATTGACTGATGGCATCCACTTTTCGCCGCCGTAGGATGTCAGTCACGCTGTGCGGCAGGATGATGGTGCGCATACCTTGATTGGTCTTCGTCTCGCCGACGGTGTATTCGCCCTTCCGCTGGCTGTGGAGAGTGCGGCACACCTTCAGCGTCCCGGTATTCCCATCGAAGTCGCTCCACTGCAGACCGCAGATCTCGCCGCGGCGCAGGCCGGTCATCAGCTCCGTCTGGAAGAAGTCCCGCCACACCTCGTCCCGCTCCACCACCGCGCGGAAGGCATCCAGCTCCTCGCCGGTCAGAATGCGCTTGGGTTTGTAGTTGGGTTTGGGTGCAGTCGTCCCCTCAGTGGGATTCCTGGGAATGACGTGCGCCTGCACCGCGTCTTTCAGTGCGGCGTGGAGCGTGGAGTGGATGTGGCGGACCATGGAGTCGGAAAGCTGATGGTTCATCTCGGGATGCTCGTGGATGCGCCCCTCCGTTTTCAGACGGCGGTACATCCGCTGGATGTCCTGCTGAGAGATGAGGGAGATCTGCTTGTCGCCCAGCTGCGGCTTGATGTAGTATTCGATGTAGCAGCGATAGCTTTTGAGCGTACCGGGCCGTACTGTGCCCGCCTTGTATTCTGTGAGCCAGCGGTCCAGCCACTCCCCCAGCGTCATGCGGCTGTCCTCGGTCAACTCCACATCACGGTAGCACTCGATGTTTTGGTGGAGCTTGTCCAGCAGCACCTTTTGGGTCTTAGCATACACATGCCGGAACAGAGGCTCGCCGTTTTCCTTGTGGCCGATGACGATGCGGCCCTCCCAGCGTCCGTCCTCCCGCTTGCGTACCATGCCGTCACCGGCCGGTCTTCGTTTTGCCATGTATTTCACTTCCTTTGGATTCATTTTCTTTTTGCAACACAAACAACTACCACACTTTTGTGGAAATAGCTATCAAAACTTTGAAATGGTTTGCCATTACATCCGCATAGAAAACCCGTGGTACTGCTCGTATTCTTCCTCTTCGTCATCTACGGCGTATTCCACCGTGCGGTCGATCTTGCCGCCGCGTTCCAGAATACGCCGAATCTCCTGCTTGCTGTGATGCAGCGTTTCCAAATGGAAGCGGTCATTATCGCCGGTGTTCAGCGCATCCAGAATGGAGATCAAACCGCAGACAGCATCGTCCACCGTAGGCAGGAGTTCACCGTACTCGGTAGCATCGATACGGCTTTCCAGATACTCACAGCCGCCCATATCGAAGTAGGCATCCATGCTGCTGCGCAGGAGCGTCTGGTCGAAGAGCTTATTGTCTCTGCATCGGACATTCTCCGGTGTAGTGTAGGTGATGTATTTTTGATTCGGCTCCCATCGCACCTTGTAGCCGTACTCTGCCATGAATGCGATGAACTCCTCACGGGTAGCACAGTTCTCCATAGCTTCCTTAATGGTACGGCACAGCCGTTTCTTTCAAGCAGGAATACGGAACGAATCTGCCTTGCTCTCGGTGAAGGACAAGCCGTACTCCCGGCAGAGTTGGTTGCTGTACTCCTTTGCCTGCTGCATCTCCCTGGCGCTCTGATGAAACTTCTGACCGGTTTCAAAATTTACCGAGTTCATGATGATGTGATTGTGGATGTGCGCTGTATTCATATGCGTGACCACCACACACTGGTAGCCCTTGAAGTATTCCGCAAACTTCAGCCCGATTTCATGCGCTGTATCAAAGTCCAGCGGATCGTCCGGAGCGAAGGCTTGGACGATGTGGTAGTAGCTGCAGCCATCTGTTTTGTGGAACTGTTTCTTTACAGCTTCAAATTCATCCTGAGCTGTTTGGGCCACACAGTTGACGCCGGAGATGAGACGCTCCACCGTTTTCTCACGGTTGGTAACATAGTCCATGATACCGCTCAGACTGCGTGAGACAGCAATGAATTTAATGTTTGCCATGCGTTCCGGTACACCTCCGTAAAGGGTTCATAGTTCACCTGTGTGATACGCCCCTGCCGAGCCATGACCGTGAGCTGGTTCAGGTTATTTCCCTGATAGCGCAGCTCCCGCAGGAGCTCATCCATACCTTCAATGACCGTGACCTCACGATCCATAGCCGCCCGGCGCACAAACTCGCTCTCGGTCATATGAGCTGCATCCGCCTTGCGGCGGATGCAGTCCTTTTCCCACCCGGCAACGCGGGCGCGGATAAATTGATTCTTAGCCATGGTGCTCGTTACCTCTGCTTGCCAGCATAGTCATCGTCTCGATCTGCTTAGCCAGAGTCTCGTCCCGCGCATGCACATAATAGAACTCCAGCATCTTTTCGACTGCAAAGCACTGCTGCCACTCCGCACAGCCAGATAGTGCGGCTTTGCCCTTGCCGGTGAAAAAGTGATTCAACTCTTCACAGGAGACATCCACGCCGAGTTGATAGAGCATGGCTTCCCGTACATCGCTGAGCATCTCTTCCTTATCGTACTTGTCCATCATAATTTCATAGGGATTATAGGTGTTCTTCGTCATAATCTTTATCTCCTTTAAATTCATTTTTCTTTGTGTTGATAGGGGTGTGGGCTTAGCCCGCCTGCCGAAGGGGTCGGAACGGGGCAATCGCCCCGTTCCGTACCACGAAGGCGAAACTTGTCATTCTCGAAGCGAGAATTTTCGGCGCTGACGCGCACTTCAGCCGCTCTGCGGCGCTTTGTGGAAAAGGCAGTCATCCCGCCCGGTCAAGCATCCACGGCGCATCACCCCCTTCCGGGCAGAACACGCTGCGGTAGGTACTGCTGTCCGGCACCATGCCATGCTCCAGCATGATCTCACTTTGCAGCAAGCGCAGGCACAGCTCTGCATAGACATCCCGCATCTCGTCCCGGCACCGACGGACAACGGTCTTTTGCTCATCGGTCAGATCACCGTAGTGTTCATCGCAGAGGAACAGGCGAAGCTCCTCTGCGTCGATGGGGTCGGCATGATCCTTGTTCCACACCCACCGAATGTAGCGCACCGTGTCATGCGTACGCCGGAGAACCATCATTGGGTCATGGTCTACGATAAAGTTTGCAAGCTGCTGCATCATGCGCTTTCCTCCTTCTTGTTTTGCCGACTCAATTCGGCCAGCCGTTTCTCTGCCTTTGCCCGTTCCATGTCACGCTCCACCTGCAGAAATTGCCGCTGGTAGTTCAACTCCAGCGCTTCCTGAATGGGGCGGATAGTGTAGATGAGACTTCCGTTGCGCACGCGACCGTCCTTCGTGGTGATGGTGCTGGGTTCGGTACGGATGAGCCCCTTCTCCTCCAGACTGGTCACATACTTCCGCACGGTGTTTTCGCTCAGCTGCACCGCCTTTCCGATGGTGCGGTAGCTGGGGTGGCACTGATAGGTTCTGCGATCCTCGCAGCGCAGAAGATAATTGTAGACGGCAATCTCATGAGAGCTGAGACCGAGGTTGAACACCTCGTTGGGGACAAGATAGTAATGCTTGTTCGGATCTCGCTTAGGCCAGCGCTGGAACATCAGGCATCACCTCCTGTCTGCGCATCCACCCACTGACGGAACTTTTCTTTGGGCACCACGATGCGGTTTCCGATCCGCAGCGCGGGAAAGCCCGTTTCGTGCATGAGCTCGTAGGCGCCGGAGATGGACACGCCCAGCACCTGCGCCACCGTGTTCGCGTTGAGGAACAGCGGCAGCTGGTCATAGTTGGTGAATGTGGATTCTTGCATTGGATTCCTCCTTTATAATTATTTGTTGAGAGCTGCAAGCAAAAAGCTCCCACTGAAAAAGTGGGAGCAGTATCCATATTGCAAATTTGGAACCTCATGATAGAATAGAAGCATGAGGAGGTGAGCCGATGCCGTTGGTGAAATACAGGATCTACGAACTGTCCGCCAGAGCCGTGATCAGCTACGGAAGGCAGCAGGAGGGTGCATACGCCTTCCGTCTCAGCGCCGCCGAAACAGAGAAATGCAAATCACTTTCCGCGCCTCACGAGCAGGACGATAACGCACTGTTCTATCAAATCATGTGCGTGCTGCATGGTGACACCTTCACCGGAGCAACCGGCGGGCAGCTGGTGACGGATCTCTCGGACATTATTTTCTATATGGACTTTTCCGGCATCTTTGACCGGAGCGGTGCCAGGAAGAAACACCTGATTCGGCAGGAGAAGGCCAAGGCCCTGTTTCGTCCCGAGGGCGTGAGCCTGGATTTTGGCTCCGGGCCGCATCGCTACCTCGCCTTTGAGCGTTCGGGCAGCATGAGTCGGCAGGCGCGGCTGTCCTTCATCCGGGAAGATTTTTATGATGCGGTGCGCCGCCGCATCATGATGGATATGACCATCGGGGACTGCCAGCTCAGCAAGCTCTACGCCTACAATGGTTTAATGCTATCCAGCGGTATTCGCATTGACGGCATCGGCATTGATCGGCCCCACCGGGTGGTGGTCGTCGACAATCCGGTACGAACACCCCCGCCCACAGAGGTGATCACGGTGGCGGACGACGGGACACAAAACAGCACCCGTAAATACCACCGGGTGGAAACGGTGACCAATGTCGAGGTCACCTGCTTCGACGGCGAGGGGCTGATCTCCAAACAATATGCCCGCCTTGTTGACGAGAAGCTGTGCGGGAAGAAAGTCCACACCTCGTTTCAGATCCGCATGCCGTATGTGAAGGGCATGCTGCACGAGGTGGACTTCAAAGACTTCCTGACTCTCTGCGGAACGGATACCATCACCGATCTGTGGGGCGTGCAGCATCCGATTCAGAAGGTCGATATCATCCTCACGAAGAGTATGTTCAAGGGCTACGGCTGGCTGAACGGAAGCGGCATGAGCTGGGAGGACTATTGGGCAGTGTTCCGCAAGTACCGCCATGCGCTGTACACCACAAATGTGAGCAAGGAGAAACCGGAAAAGACCACCGAGTTGAACTATCAGTTTCTGACCACCGTTTCCATTCAGGGCGACGAGTTCCGCCCCGCCGATCTGCCGGACGGCTGGGATCACAGCCCGGAGACGGACGAGCGAAATTGGCTCACCAAGCAGACGGAGCTACGGTACTATAACCTCTGCGCAAACCCGCAATTTCGGCAGAACTACTTTCTGGAGAAAGCGGATCGGATCAGCTGGTGGGAACGGCATCAGGGCAAAGACCAGATCCTTGCCGCCGTGCTGAAAAAGAATCCGCGTTTCATCAACGAACCGGTCTATGCCAGGCGGCTGGAGGACGAAGCGGACAAGATCGTGGAGCAGTACGCCGTCGGCCGCCTGATCGTGGCGGGAGACAACCGTTATCTTTCCGGTGATCTTCTGGACTTTCTGGCATTTCTGCTCCCGACTGTTCCGCCGCGCAAACGCAGGCAACGGATGTTTTACAGCACCGTCATGACCGACCACTTCCCGGAGAGTTCCTTCTATGCACCCCAGGCGGCCTATGCCCATGACGACGCCTGCACGCTGCTACGCAATCCGCACATTGCCCGCAACGAGGAGCTACAGCTTTCCTTCTACGACGCGAAGGAAGAGAGAAAGCAGATGCGGCATTACTATTTCGGGCACCTGACGGATGTGGTGATGGTGGATTCCAATATGCTGGCTGCGGAGCGGCTGGGCGGCGCTGACTACGACGGCGATATGATCAAGACCATATCTGATCCGATTCTGAATGCCTGCGTCCACCGCAACTACAACCTCTACCGCTACGAGAAACACAAATCCCTTACCAACATTGAGAACATTCCGCTGCTGATGATCCCCACGGCCCAGCCACAGATCCGCAATGCCGACGACTGGGAGGCTCGCTTTGAAACCGTCCGCAGCACCTTCTCCTCCCGCGTCGGCCAGATCTGTAACGCCGCACTGGACCGCAGCATCATTGCCTACAACGAAAACTCCGACGCCGAGGAGCGGGAGCGCTGCCGGGAGGAGACGGAGACATTAGCCATTCTCACCGGGCTGGAGATCGACTCGGCCAAGAGCGGCATCCGTCCGGATCTGGATGAGTACCTGACCCATAAGGCCGTCAAGCGCAGTGCCTTCCTCAAATATAAGACGCTGGTAGAGGAGGCGGAGACCCGGCGCGCCTGGTATGAGCCTACCCATGCCGCCAGGGTAAAGGCGTTTTTCAAAAAGGTGGATTGGGACGCGGTAGACTCCAACGTGGAGCGCCTGCCGTATCTGGCACAACAGCTGAAAAAGAACACGCCGCGCATCAAGGCAAAGCCCGCCAAGGACGAAGAATTGTTTTCCTTCGCCCGGCAGCCGGACTGGAGGGAACAGCTGGATTCCGATAAGCTGGCGGCGGTAGATGCGCTGCTGCAAGATTACGATGCCTGTCTCTCCCGCATCCGGGCCTGCCGCATTCCGTTGAAGGAGAAAAAGCGGAAGAGCGATGTGGAGCGTATTCTGTATGCCAGAGGGCAGGAGGATACATACGATCCTGACGAGCTGTATGCTCTGTTCGGTAGCCTGCCGCCGGAAAGGGTATCTGTTCTGCGGCAGGCCATGCGGGAGCAGGCCTGGCACCTCATGGACGAGGATGCGCGGGAGCGTTTCCTGCGGGAATGGCTGCCGGAATTTGAAGATATATACGATTTGCTGACCGATTTCCGCTTCGGCGGCTACCGCATCCTCGGAGACATTGTCTGTGATATAGAGGACGAGAACACCGGCAGGGAGAAAAAGCAGCTGTTCCGTGAAAGCGACTCGAAAGCCTTCACCGCCATGATGAGCGCCTTCGCGGACAAATCCGCCTCCCGGAACTACCGTGATACGGTGACGGCCAAGTGCCGGGAGCTGCTGACCGCGATTGTAAGACCGGCTCTGGCCGTGCGCTATGTGGTGGCCCTCGGCAGACGCGACCTGTTGTGGGAGCTGCTGCCGGAGTATATCGAGAAAAATGTTCTGGAGGTGCGGGATGATTAACGAATGGGTGGAATTCTGCGCATATACCGGAACGGTTTCCTATACCGCCAGCAAGAAGAGCGATACGACCTGGCTGGGCCGGTTCACCTTTGCCACGATTTTGGAGTTTGAGGGGATGGCTCGGATTTTGACCATCCTGGCCCGCGGGTATCTATTCCACGGCAAGGACGGAGCGATCCTTTCGGGTGATTCGCATAATCGGATCGACCACGCCCGCCGTGCGCTCTGCGCCTGGTGCAGTGTACCGAAGGATGGGAAGCGTGCACCGGACAAGGAATGGCAGTTCCAGACGGATTTTTCGGAGCTGCATACGGAGTTCCCGGAGTTGGTGGATGCGGATGGGGTCGGCTGGTTCCTCCGTCATGTTCTCCGTGCGGCGGACTTCATGCTGACGCACCCGGAAAAGGTGCGCAGCACCTCGCTCAAGTATGCGGAGGTCATTCGCTCAAAGTTTGCCGCCGCATGGCGAAGCAAGGTGATGCAATATCAGATCCCGATTTTTGCGTCCCAAACCAAGGGCGCCTGGACACTGCGCTTTGATGATGTCCTTGCCGATGCGTTGGAGCTGGGACCGCTGCGCAGAGAGGAGCCGGAGCTGCCGCCTGAACTGACAGAGAAAGTGAAAGCGGCGCTTCCGAAGGAAATTCCATCCGAGGTTGTCTGTACGCTGATCCGCTATTATCTCGCCAACAGGCAAGATGATTGCGAGTGGGTGGTCCTGCCGGTGGCAAGCTTTGACGCCTACTTCGGAGATACCAGCTTCAGCAAGAAGTATCTGCCCAAGATCCCGCCGGAAATCATGGAGCGAGGCAATGCTTTCGGCATCAGCCGGTATCGGGTCACGGAAGAATATCTGCCATAAGACACAGACAGCGGGACAAGCCTTTACGGCCTGTCCCGCTGCTTTCTCTGCCCGGATTGAGAGTGTTTTCCTTGTCTATGGCGGTGCATCCGTTGAGCCGCCGCCTATGCTCTACTCCTCGTCATCATCAGACCACGAGGAAATCATGTGAATATCCCCGGTGTCCATGTCCATCGCCATGTGATCTCCCATGCGCATCATGAGATTCCCATCGGAATCCATCGCCATGCTGTCAGAAATGCTCATGGCGAAGTCGCCGTCATCGTAGTCAAAAAATCGATTGCACATTGTACCAGCCTCCTCTATTGAAATGTCTGTTATATACCTCATTCACCGCTTCCACGTACACCACAAAGGATGGGTGGTTATGATCCTGCCAAGACAGATATATGTCTTTCTTCTCAAGATACCTGTCCCGAACCTCCTGCCATAAGCCTGCTTCTTTCAGTTCATCTGCTTTATCTTTCACTTGATGTGAACATGGCACTTCGTTCCATGTGTATTGATCCCAGCCCAGTGCGTACACATTTTTGTTATGTATCAAGCGCATGTAATTCCCGTTTTTATTTTTCGTGGTAATAGCAACATCAAAGCTGAATTCAACATTTGGAGTATCCTTAAAATGCAGCAGTGCAGTTAAGCAAGAAGTTGAATCTTGGGCATCCGAAAAAAATTCTCTTCTCTCCGCCCAGTTCAGAGCATTTCTTACCGTTTCCTTCAGCAACCGCAGGTCATTCCAATATCTTTCTTCTGCCCTCATGATCAAAAGATTGTAGTCAAGGTCATATGGACCATCCCCGTTTCTCGTGATCATATTTCTTGCGCCGCTCCCAATAAGAGAAAACTGTGCAGAAATACCCTTCTTCTTCAGCAGCTCGCAGGTTTTCTTCAGGACGTCCGAGCAATCCGAACGATAGCGCTTTGCCTCGGATTCGCAAACAAACTCATACGCCATATATACTCTCCTTCTCGCCCATGCCACCCATTCAACATCGAGGTTAAATCATTATAGAATAGCATAGAAAGTTTGATTGTCAATAGCAGCTTGACCCTATTTTGAATGTTCTCCGCAAATTTCAGCCCATGCTCCCGATTTTATTGCCATTTTCGTACATATCCGCGGCATACTCGCGGTGATTCGGCCCCTCGTATGGCACCCAGCCAAAGCCCGGAATATAGACCTCATCGCCGGGCTGCAGCTCTATGGTCGGCTGCGGCGTGGGAGGCGCAGGCTCCGGCTGCGGCGTTTCGATCGCAGGCGTCGGCTCTGCCGATGCGGGGACAGGAACGGCGCCAAGCTCCTCGTCCGGCTCTGCCCGCGGCGTTTCCGTATTTTTCTTTTCTGCCGTTGTCGCAGCATCCGCTTTCGGGGCAGTTACGGCGTGCGTTGGTATGGGGACGGGTCGTTCCTCCCCTGTGTCTGGCTGCGGCCACACAGCGGCACACAGGGCCAAGCAAGCGGTGATCACAGCTGTCACGATGCGCTTCTTCATTGTTCATCATCCTCCTTTTTGAGCGTAAAACGAGCGCCCGGTTTCTCTACCGCTTGGCAGCGCGCCGGACGCTCATCGTCATAGTGATTCAATTCTGCGGACAGCCGCCACGCCAGCCGAAATCCGGAGATGAAGCTGTCGAGCGAAGTGTCCTCCGAAATATGGTCCTTGGCATCGATGATCTTCAGCACCAATCGGCGCTCCGGCTTGCCCAACGCCTCAATGAGCGCGCGGTGGCATTCCTCGATCTCCCGCTTCGTCGCCGCCAGCTCCGGCGGAGTGTAGAAGCAGTCGTACAGATCCTTCAGCAGTTTGTTCATGTGCTCGCCTCCTTGCAGCACAAACATATACCACAGGTCAGCAGGAATAGCTACTGAAAGATTTGGAAAAATAGGGGCTGAAACGCATAGTTTCAGCCCCTATTGAGGATGCGGGGTACTCGTGGCGCGGGCTCCCAGGTTAGCTATACCCCATAGGTCATATTGCCAAACATCTTCATTGATGCACTAATCAACACCAAGAGAGTTGATTATATAAATACTGCGCACAAACTTTCTCCTGTAATCCTGTGTTATACAGTTTTTAAAGATAAAGCCTTATAAAAAATGGTCTTCAACAATGCGATTGAGCTGAGCAGATATTTCTGAAAAGTTCCTATTCAAATCAAGTGTTTTCACACTGATTTGATTACCGCTCATCCGATAGCGGTTGTCCGGCTGGATTGCTTCGTCTGTTGCGGCATACAGAAGCATGCCGGATACCTGATGCGGTTCGTTGCCGAACTCCGCCTCTTTGTTCTTCACATAGGTGAAAATCTGATACAGATTACCGGAATGCAAGGTATGCACATCATACTGAGTTTGCGTGGTATGTGTATAGTACTTGGCATCAATGATGAGGACCTCATTGCCTCTGGTCAGCATAATGTCGCTTTGCATGACCGGAAGCATGGTGCTGATACCGTCATCTAACGCCCATTGAATTTGAGATGCTGTTGCTGTTACCTGCGGACATTCCTTGGCGTAATACTCCAGTATAAATTTCTCATACAGTCGGTTCATGCGCTGCTCGTCAATGAAGGAAGCCAGTCGGTATTCGCCGGACTCCGTGGTCAACAGCATTCCTTCGAGAATCAGCTGGCACAGACTGATAAGCATACGATAGGTATTGTTGTTCCTCTGGAATCGAATTGCTGACCAGCGGATCGTAGTAGGATCGATTGTGTCAACATTCGAGAAGAACAACAGTTCCTTCTTCAAATCGCTTTTGTATGCTTGATCCACCCTTACATGACGGAGCAAGAGCATCACGGTCGTTTTAAGAATCTGGTTCAGCAGATTGTTTTCGGAAAGCTCATCATATTCACAGGTCAATACCTGCCTCCTTGCGAGGCGGTTCTGTATCGTTCCGGGCATGTCAATTTTGCCGCGAACAGCAGTGACCGTCTCCTTTTGGTTCAGATACTCACGGTAAAGGCCCTGTTTCAGCTGTCTACCGATACCCTTTGCAAGAATCGCAGCAAACAGGTTATGTATGTTCTCGAACTCTTCAGTAGCAATATCCTCATAGCCGCCCTGATTCAGAGTTGTGAAGGCATACGAAAGCATATAGTATATGTTTTTTATGAAGATGCTTTTATCTTTGATCATTGAAACATACCCTGCAAAATATTTTCCCAACGTCGGAGTTTACTTGTATCATCAAACCAGTACTCACTAAGCATTGGCAGAATGTCATAATCAACGATGGAGTGCAGCCATTCGTCCGTACAGACATCTTTGCCGCAAAAATAGCTGTGACCAATACAAAAGCCTTTGCCCAAAGATTTGTCTGCGACAATTTCGCAGTTCAGCTCCTTCACCTTGGACACCAGTTCGTTCAGCGTTTCATTATTCAACCCATTCTGATAATGGATGAAGCCCTCGGAATCAAACCCAGGTTCGATCTCAAAGAAGCTGAAACGGCGGCGGAGCGCATAATCGATCATGGCAAGACTGCGGTCTGCCGTGTTCATCATACCGATGATATATAGATTCTTGGGAACGGAGAAAGGAAGTCCGTTATACGCCAGTGTTGCCTTGACGCCACGGTAATCCCTTTCAATCAACATAAGCAGCTCGCCGAAAACTTTGCTCATATTGCCACGGTTGATCTCATCAATAATGAAGAAAAACTCCTTGTCTGGCTGGTTGGCAGCTTTCTGGCAAAACCGATAGAAGATTCCGTATTTCAATTCAAAGCTATTCTCTACAGGCTTGTAGCCCATCACAAAATCTTCATAGGAATAATTCTGATGGAACTGGACGAACTCAATGCGGCTGTCATCCTTCTCCCCCATCATAGACCATGCCAGACGCCTTGCGGCGAAAGTTTTGCCGACGCCGGGAGCGCCCTGCAGAATGATGTTTTTCTTATTGTGCAGAACGGCCACAAGGTTCTCGTAGCGCTTTTCGCTCATATACACTTCATCCAGAAAATCGCTTTTTGTGTAAGCATCGATGGATGCCTCCGCGGTAATCGGGTTTTCTTCCCGAATCATATCAAGGATGAAGTCGTATTCGCCTCGGGTGAGCTTGAACAGGCTGCCCTGCGGATTCTGGAAATACTCCATGCGCTCCAGTTCCGGGCATTCCTTCAGCGTTGTATAGTCAATGGGGGAGGTCAAGCCTTCTATTTTTTCAAAGAACAGCTTTTCACCGTCCTGTTCTGCGCTGATACGGCCAATTGCTACGATCTGCTTTACCGGATTGGATTCATAGCCAATGATCATGTCGCCAACTTTCGCATCCAGGAAGTTCTGGAAAATACGCCGCTTGTTCCCGTTTTCATTGTAAAGCGTATAGGACTGCACCTCTCCGACAGCAATGTCGGAAAAGCTCCAGATTCTCGGATTCGCATTCAACCACCAATAGCCATGGTCTTCTTCGGGAGCGGCAGCTGCACACAGTTCAATATTACTCAAATCTGTCTGATCAAGTGCTTCAGAAAGTTCATCTCTCAGTTTCCAAATAAAGCTGCCATCCTCGCCTTTGTCTGCATCACGCCCAGTGTAAAGGACCGTCCACCATTGTGTGGAGCCATCTTCTCTTGTTGCGGGCTTGATTCCGGCGGCTTCACAGACACGATGAGCCAGTGCAACAGAACCGGAATTATAGAAGTTTTTTGTCTCACCATATTTGACCGCAAGTTGTGTGCAGGAGGCCTGACCACCATAGTCTTTGATCCGCCTCATAATTTCAAGTGCACTGGTAGTGAAAATAGTTCCATCCTTTAAGAGTTTTTTCCAATCTTCGATGGTAAGCCCAGGATTATAATCTGTACCGTACCATTCGGTGGCAGCTTCAGCATTCTCATCCTGCTGAGAGTAAAATCTGCTGATATAAAATCCCACATCGATGGTCAATGTTTTGAGCTCAGGGTCGGGGTAGCAAGTATCCGTCAGCTGTGACTGAAACAGATTGACGAGCTCTGTGTCCTCTTTGAGGGCAAGGCTGATTTCGTTATAGAGCCGCAGAAAGTTGCGGATATTGTCTGCGTAAGCACCCTTTTTGAAGCGGTAATCAGTCTCAAGCTCGTTTGCAACATTTTTCACCTCGCCGAACTTATAGATGTAATACTTATCCGGGTAGCGCAACCAAAGATAAGTGCTGATAGCATTTTCATATTGGTAGTGCTGTGCGGCACCGTTTCCATATCTCTCCAACAAGATGGAAGCCTGCAATTTGAAGGCATTCATGCGCTCATACACATCCTTGTTCTCGTCAAACAAGGCAATAAACATTGCCCGGACCTCTTCCGGTGCCGCTTTGGAAAAACTTACAATCATGCGTCTCGGGAAATTGTTGATGGAAGCCAGCAAATTGAAGGTTTTATCGAGGGAACAGCTCAGCATTTCAGGAAAATTTTGAGCGTTCACGTCCCAATTGTCCTGAAACCATTTGACAGCTTCCCATTTGTATTTTTCGTTGCCCCACTGCGTGGAGACAAAATTCTGCTTGTAGTGCGCCAGTACATCTTTCAATCGAAACTTGTCAAACATGATGCTACCCCTTTATGCCTCTCTCAGGCTTTTATAAATCTCGTCTGTAAAGATACCAAGGACCTGTCGCTTGATCTCATCGTTGCTGAGAAGAAGCGAGAAGAAATCCTGATTCTGCTCCAAGCCCTCAATCAGTGCATCGTCAATGTCATCAAAATACGAAAATTCAAAATCTTTGACGGTATTATTCCGTGCGCTGGTTTTCAGCTTGTCGGACTTCAGCAGAATATCCCGAATCTGCAGCATCGCTTTGACCGCCACATCGTTATCGTAGGCTTTTCCTGTGCGACTGTTGATCTCCGCAATAATCTGGGAAAGCCGTTCTTCTTTTGCTTCGGTCAGGCCAAAACTCTCAGCGGTCGGCAGCTTTACCACAGGCTGTGCGACAAGGTTTGGAGTAGTATGTTCCTCCGACTTTTTCTGAACGAAATTGGTAGCCTTGATTTTACCGTCCAGATTATATCCGCCGCCCGGATGCTTGATATTGATGTAAGCCAGCAAATAAGTGATGAAGTTATATTTCTTATGCAGGTCGGTATCCTCGAAACAGGACACCTGTAGCAGGAACTCATAAAACCGGACGAAATGGCGCATCATGGACACGATCTCGTGCTGTTTGATAAGTTCGTATTGCTCGATCCTATTTTTTGCCCGCTTGAAGTAGAACGTCAACTTCTGCTTATCCTTCGAGGAGATATTTCCCTTGTAGAGCAGCTCGTTGGCCTTTTCGATATCATCAGGGTCAAGAACGGTGTACGCATCGATCTGTGCCTCCAAATCATAGATCGCCGTCGGCGTTACGGAAGTGGAAAGCAAGGTGGTCGTATAATACGGTGCAAACGCAGCCTTGATGTCCTCATATGTATTCACAAAGTCCAGCACGAAGGTCTTCTTCTCAAACGGAGGGCAGATACGGTTCAGGCGGGAAAGCGTCTGAACGGCGGAAACGCCCTTCAGTTTCTTGAGAACATACATAGCGCAGAGCTTCGGTTGGTCGAACCCGGTCTGATACTTGTTGGCAACCAGCAACACCTGGTAGTCGTCCTTGTCGAATTCCTTTGTCAACCGATCCTCAGGGAAACCGTTCATGGAAGCCTCAGAATATTCGGTATCATCGTCCGGAAGCTTCACCTTGCCGGAGAAAGCGACCAACGCCTTGATATCGGTGTAGCCTTTTTTCTGAGTGTAATTCTCAAATGCCTGGCGGTATTTGACCGCACCCTGTCGGGAAGCGGTGATGACCATTGCTTTTGCCATACCACCGAGTTCCGGCATAACCGTAGTGCGGAAATGCTCCACAATGACCTCTACACGCTGTGCAATGTTTGTTTCGTGCAGTTCCACAAAACGGGCAATTTGTCTTTTCGCATCAGCAGTCTTGCAGCGAGGATCTTCTTCGATTTCCTTGTTCAGCTGATAGAAGGTATCGTAAGTGGTGTAGTTCTGAAGCACGTCGAGAATGAAGCCTTCCTCAATGGCCTGCTTCATAGAGTAAATATGGAATGCCTCACGCTGACCTTTTGTGTTCAGGCGACCGAACAGCTGAATGGTCGTAGGCTTCGGTGTGGCAGTGAAAGCAAACATGGACACGTTGGCCTGTTTACCGTTTCTACGGATTTCATCCGTAATCATATCTTCCACATCGGCAGCTTCCTGCTCTCCGGCACCAAGCGACTTTGTGACCGCTGCCATGTCCTTACCTGCGGTGGAGGAATGTGCCTCATCGATAATAACCGCAAAACGCTTGTTTTTCAGCCCTGCAACGCTGTCCACGATATACGGGAATTTCTGAATCGTGGTTGCAATGATTTTAGTATTGCCGTTCAGAGCAATCGCAAGGTCAGCGGAGTTGCATTTATCGTCCATCACACGGATAAGTCCAGCTTTGTGCTCCATGCCCATAATAGCCCCTTGGAGCTGACGATCAACCACAACACGATCGGTCACGATCACAACATTGTCAAAAATAATCTTATTATCTGCATCGTGCAGTGAAGTGAGCCGATGCGCCAACCATGCAATAGAGTTTGTCTTACCGGATCCTGCGCTGTGCTGAATCAAGTAATTTTGCGCAGATCCATTCTCGCACACATCTGCCAGCAATTTGCGGATAGCATCCAACTGGTGATACCGAGGAAAAATAACACTTTCGGACTTCTTTATTTTTCCGGTCAGCTCATCTTTGGTTTCCTTGACTTCAATAAAGATGAACTTGCTAATGAGGTCAAGCACTGTGTCCTTTTTCAGAATGTCCTCCCACATATAGGAGACACTGTATTTGTCTTTGAATGTGGGGTTACCCGCACCGGCATTGACGCCTTCGCCGTTGCCCATGTTGAAGGGCAGGAAGAAGGTGGAGTTCCCGGCGAGTTTGGTGGTCATATAGACCTGTTCCAGATCCATCGCAAAGTTTACAAGGCACCCGGCCTTGAAGCGGAACAGTCTGGTGTTCGGATCACGGTCAACCCGGTACTGATAAATGGCGTCCTGATATGACTGACCGGCGGCATTGCATTTCAGCTCAAATGACATGATGGCAATGCCATTCAGGAAAATGACCAGATCAATCCGCTCATCATCGCTTGCCCAGACCTCATCCATAACGGAGAAAATATTCTTCTCGTACCTTGCCAGCAGTTCCCGATTAAAGGTGGTAGCGGGTTTGGTATACATGAGTTCCAGCTTCATGTTGGATATCTCGATGCCGTGCTTCAGCGCATCCAGCAGGCTGCCGCGCGCTTTTGTGACCTCGGCATTGATAAAATTGACGAGGGTATCCTCCAGGTCGGCTTTGTAGATTTTGCGGAGTGCCACCATCTCATCTGGCTGGGTATCGTTCAGAAACTGAAATAGTAGCTCCCGATCTATAGCAAAGAGGCGGTCATAACTTGTCGCTTTGCGGACGATGTAACCGTTGTCCTGCGAGAGCCTGTCCATGATGAAATGCTGATATTCTTTTTCGGAGAGAATACTTGTCATTTCTTTCGTTCCTCCTTGTGCCGCTTTTGTATGGCTGCAACCGCTTTTGGATTGAAATGTGCATGGCGAATCAAGTGATACCCATCCTCATCGGCGTAAAGCACACGTTTCGGTTGATTGTTGTTCGACACTTGAATTTCAACCCATCTACGCTCTGGATACTGCGAGGAGCCAATTGAAAAAATAACTGCTCCGTTTTTCTCAAGCGCATCCAAAGCTGCATTGTATTCGCTCCGTGCAATGGTATAATCCACGTCAAATAGATTTGCAAAAGCGGCTGTAGCATGAGCCAAGCTGTCGAACTCAGCATCCTTTGTTTTAGCCAATTTAAAATCGGCTTCCGCAACAAGCAAGGCTACGCCCCAGAACTCAGATTCTATGAATTCAACCTTCATGAGACGGGTACCTCCTTCTTGCCGGTTACATACTCAAAAATCAGAGATTTCTTGTATTCGTCGAGTGTTGCAAGCTGTGCTTTTTTATCAGCGATAACGGCATCCGCTTTTGAAAGCACAGAATCGATGTGCTTTACGATGGCATTCTGCTCATCCAGCGGCGGTACCGGATAGGAAAGCTCTGCCAGCTTGTTCCACCGAAGGTCACAGGAGCGCACACGAATGCCGGTCGCCAAAGCAAGGAACACATCGCTGTAAGCCATACTGCGAAGATAATACATGATGTACCGCTTGCATTGGTCGGTATCCAGCACATTGAGCACCGGAGAAGCCTTACCGCGTGAATCAGAGATGCCGATAGCACCAGCAAAGCCGTCCATACCGTGAATAACCAAGTCGTCAACATCGATGCCTTGATATCCGATTTCCTTGTCGGACATTGTAAATCCGTCCTCACGGCGATTGCTTCTGAGAGTGACCTCACCATCACGGAAACAAGTGATTACACCGTCATTCTCACGCACGGGCTTCTGCATATAGCGAAGAATGTACTTGCCACGGATAACGCCCCAGTGAGCTGGCATATCGCCAATCCACTGAATTCCACTGTCCTTCATCTCCGCATCCGGGTTCAGTCCCTTGGTGACAGTTTCGGTGATGACAGACCGCTTGTACTGCTCCAATGTGTCAATCTGCGTCTGAATATCTGAAATAATTTTATCCACTTCAGCTGTTGCTGTATCAAGATATTGTGTGACTTTATCTTGTATTTCTATCGGCGGCTCGAACACCGTAAGGCGAGAAAACTCCGAAAAGTTCAGCCCTTGTCGCACACCATTCCCCATGTTATAAAAGACCTTGGAGATGTCATAGGCGTGTAGTAGATATCTAAAGAATCCACTATTGAGTCTTCTAATCGGACGCAAAGCAATATATGCAGAAGTAATAATACCTCTTTCCAGGCACAAGCCAGTACGCAGGCTTTTCTTGTCGTTTTGGAGATCTGTAGGACGAATAATTATATCGCCCGCTTCAACGATATTGTAGGTATTAAAACTTTCCGGAAGCAGTCCACCATTGGTGTTGATATCTTTCCTGATGACACGGCCATAACTTAGTGAAAGCAAATTATCCTCTTGTCCGAAGATGTTTTTATTTTTCCTCTCACCAAAGTAGTAGTAAACGGGATGTGCCACCCAATCTGAGGGAATTTCTCCTACCCAAGATAGGCCGCTATCTTTCATCGTTCTCATATCATCACCGCCTTACTCAAACAGTTTTGCGACATAATCCGAAACCGAACGCTCCAAATCCATGAATCTTACTTCCAGTTCCTCACTGGCTGTCGGTTGCTGATATTTGTAGAAATATCGTGTGAACGGGATCTCCGCGCCGGTTTTGATAACAGGCTTCTTTGCACCGAGGTTCTCCTCGAAGAATGCGGCGGCATCCGGGATGTGCGGCAGAACCTCTCTTGCCATATAATCCTCGATGCTTTCTTCCCATTTCACCAGTTCGATGTCCTTGGTTTCCTTGTCATAAATGATGTTGCCCTTGCGGTCGCGCTGGATCTCGGCACCCTTGTCCATAACGGACAGACCGTCCGCAATCTTCTCCAACAACTTCTTATCTGTTGTAGCCTTGCTTAATACTTCGGTAAGATGCGGCATAAAGGCGTCCGGCGACATCCACACAGTATCGCTGATGGCGTGGTTCAAGTCCGCAAGAATCGCATCGTAGATCGGCTTGCCAGCAAAAAACTTATTCAACTGTTTCTGGGCTTTACCGTCCCGCTCTTCCATCAATTCCAAGTCTGCAAATTTTACTTCGTTGTAAAGGCTGTCAAGTGCGCCTTTGCCCACCATCGCCTGAATCCGCTCCTCCGTAATGGCGTAGCTGCGCTGGAGGGGCTGCATTACCGTGTATTCGCGGTAAATGAACTCCTCGTTCCGGTAAATTTTGCAATACTCGTTCTCTGCGAAGTCCGCATACAGCTTGGTAACGGCACTGCGGTCTTCAGGAGAAATCTCATTTTTCTTATCGCCCAAGGCTTTACGCAGCTTTTTGAAGAAAGTAGATGCGTCAATCAACTGAATCTTGCCTTTGCGCTCCGGACGCTTATTCTTGGAGAGGACCCAGATGTATGTAGCGATGCCCGTGTTATAAAAGAGGTCGGTTGGCAGCGCAATGACGGCTTCAATCAAATCGCTTTCCAACATCCAGCGACGAATCTGACTCTCGCCGGATGCCGTACCGCCGGAGAAGAGCGGGCTGCCGTTTTCGATGATTGCAGCACGGCCAAAGTTGTCGTCCATTTTGTCAATGGCAGACTGGAGGAACAGCATCTGCATATCACCGGAACCCGGCAGGCCTGCGCCCCAACGACCATCAAACCCTTTCTGATACTCTGTGCTGACGGCATCTTCGACACCTTCAGCAGCGTCCTTGCCGCCCCAGGCGGTGCCGAACGGCGGATTTTCCAGCACAAAGCGCATCTTCGTGCCCTTAAATCGGTCGGCTTTCATGGTGTCCTGATAGCAGATGTTTTCGGCGTTCTGCCCCTTGATGAGCATCTCGGCAAGGCACATGGCATAAGACTCCGGGTTGATCTCCTGTCCGAACAGGCGCACATCGGCAGAGGGATTATAACGCTTGATGAAATTGTACCCGGTGGAGAGCATACCGCCCGTGCCGCAGGCCTGATCCAATATGGTGATGACCTTGCCGTCATCAAAGATATCGTCACAGCCTTCGGCAAGCAGAATATTGACCATCAGTTTAATAATGTCGCGGCCGGTATAGTGGTCGCCGGCTTCGGCATTTTCAGAGAACTTACGGATCAGTTCCTCGAAAATATATCCCATCTTCACATTGTCGATGGTACGAGGATCAAGGTCAAGTTCGGAGAACGCCTTGATGACGGAGAGCAGGCGGTTATTCTTGTCCATCTTGTCGATTTCTTCGCCAAAGTTCAGACCGCGCTCCTTGGACATCAAGATTTCCAACACATTTGCGGAAAATCCCTGCAGATAGCTCTTAAAATTGGCGGCGATATGGTCTGCGTCATTTACAAGCTCTGCAAGGTCAAATTCACTGGTGTTATAAAACTGGAAGCCGGAAATGCGATACATCGCCTTTGCCGGGAAATTCGGGTTTGCTTTGAACTGGTCTACGACCTTCTGCTTGGTGGGTGCAAGAGCACACTCAAAGCGACGGATGATCGTCATCGGAATGATAACATCCTTGTATTTGTCGCTGCGGTATGGTCCGCGCAGTTTGTTCGCGATGGACCAGATAAAGTTCACTTCGGTGGAAACATCGACAGGTGAATCATCCCACATTGCATCTATCATCTGCTTATTAGCCATTTACTTTTCCTCATTTCTCTATTTATGTAGCTATTATCAGCTGGAAATCAATCATCCTCCTGAAGCAAGAAAAGTGCGTTGTTATTTATCTGGTACAATCTCCATGATATCTTCGATACTGCAATCCAACGCAGTGCATATCTTTAAGAGAATCTCTGTAGTGACATGCCCATTTCTTCCCATCTTAGTAACGGATGCAGGGCTGATACCCGCCTTTTCGCATAGATCCTTCTTCTTCATATCCTTGTCGATAAGTAGCTTCCAGAGTTTTTTATAACTTATGGCCATATTGAATCTCCTTGAACACATACAAATGTGTATTACTATAGATTGTTTTTTGCTTTCAGAAGTTGAAAATCTCTTTTGTAGTTCACAGGCCTAATGCGCGCCAAAATGCGATTGCACACTTCTGGCGACCAATATATTGTCAAGTGCTGCTTGGCTCGAGTGATTGCTGTATAAAAAATGTTATGAGTTATTTGATCTTCGGTTTCATCTGCAATAACAATTTTCACAGAATCATACTCAAGGCCCTGCGCTTTGTGTATGGAAACCGCATATGCAATCTGGAAAGGAACGATGTGCTCCATCGTTGTGCGTTCTTCATCACTGGAGTATGGCTTTGTTCGATTAATGTTAAAGCCAACTTGCGTTTTTCCTCCATCATTACCAATATAGTCCAGTCCATAACAACACAGCACTTCCAGCTCATCGAGCAAAGCATCAATCTCTACTGTGAAATATACGCTTTCAGTTGAATCTTGGATTGAGAGGATTCTTCCTTTCATGTTGTTATAAAGGACACTAAACCGGCCAGAATCGTTAAACAGAATGGGATCACCAACTTTGAATCTCCATACTCCTATATCTACTGCCGGATTCGAATTATTTAGTTGTAGTAGACGATTAATGTTATTTAGGCCATAGAGCCCATTATAATTTAGGCACAATATAATCTCATCGTCTGATTTTGAGTCGAAAATATCGCTATCGATTGGATGAGAATAGTCACTACGCACCATTTTTTCCAAGACAATATTATCATCGTCCATATTTCGAACCTCTTCCCAAAGCCTTTGAAGTTGTTCGTCTGGGCTTCGATGAGGTATTGTCAACTCATGACAACAGCGGTCTGGTAGTACATTTCTAATTATGCTAAACCAATTGCCAAATCCTATAGCTTCAATTTGGTATGTATCCCCAACCAGAAGCAATGCTGCATCTTCTGCGCGATTTATGACTTTAAGGATATCCTCGTTCTTTACTGTGCTGCATTCGTCAACCACTACTAAGTCATAATTTGAGGTCTCATACCAACCACTACGAACAAACTTATCAATAGTAGTAAATTCGTCCGATCTATCACAACACGTGACCTTTCTTCGCAGATTTTCTACTGCTGGATTAGTCTTTGCAAGATAAATTTTCTTTTTCCCTTCTAAAAGCTTTGATATATGGTTTACCAGTGTCGTCTTTCCTGTTCCAGCTGCACCATAGATGAGGTGAACTGCAGATTCAGAAAATAAAGTCTTTAAGATTTGCTCCTTAACCTCGTCATCCAGTCTTTGACCCGCAGGCAAAAGTTTTAGCCGAGAAATCATTTCCTCTGAAAAAGATGATGAAATTGCCGGTACATTATCAGCTAATTCTTCAAGTTTATTAATAATCTGCACAGTTGCAATTTCGCAGCCCTTAGAATAAACATAATCCTTAAAGACTCCTAACTCACTCGCCGGTCTAAACCCGCTATATAGGGAGCGATTATATTTTTCTATTGTTTGCTCAATCTCTTGGGGTATGCCAAACATTGTAAGCTGATCAATTGGAGTAAACAAAACTCCATTCTGATTTGTATTCTTTTCGATATATCTGGTAAGCAATTCTCCTTTATGTCCCGCTGTATCAATGCACTCGAACAAATCGTACAGATTGGAAATGTGTCCTTTGGGATTAAATGAATAAGGATTCCTGTCAAAAGGCATACACCTGGAAGAAATATTTAGTCCCGCATACCTCTTTTCATCTCCGTGTGCCTGTTGATCTTTAATAATTCGGTTGTTCATGCGATAAAGCAAATATCGAATAATATTTGCGCCGTCTCGCTTGCTGGCAGAAATCTCGCGGCAAATGTCCAGCATATCAAAAATATACGAATGGCGCTTTTGAGTTGATGCAATAACCCGGTTTTTTATACTGTCATATTCTCGCTGATCGTAGTCAATGATGTCTACCAATGTTGCTCCGTTTTGCTCCAAGTAGCTCATCACCATCTTATACTCATTGAGGCCTCGAGATACAGAGCACTCAACATTAAGCAATTCAGCAAAATTATTTAGTTCACACGGGCGAATTGATACATGCCATTCGGTTATGATTTTGATGGGAAAATCTGTATTGAACACACTAATGGTGGCATCAGAAAATGATAGCGCAACACAATAATCTGTAGAAATGTCGTACTTGGTAAACGCAGTTATTCGATTGAATTTATTTGGTTTCTCGTCTGCAGGTTCTAATGCAACCTCATAATAGATTTCTTGATTTACAAAGAATGGCTTAATTTTATCAATATAGTAATTATCAAAGTTTTTCGGCGGTGGAGTCCTAAGTCTCTTTTCAATTTCTGTAGCAACTTTTTGATAATAATCTTTTGTTTGTTCATCTAAATCCTCGAGAAACATGTCGACGTTTCTGAGGATAATCATTCCGTATCTATCATATACCGCCTTTTTAAGTTGGAGCAAATATCGATAGTACTTTATCATCAGACGCTCAGCGCCCTCTTCTGAAGGGGTAAAGTGAGAAACTGATGCACGCAAAAAATGATCAAACCTCGCAACAAACTGGTACGGACGAACATTACCAAACTTGCTTGCTACCTTATTGATATCCATTTTTTGATCCGGACGCACGTCTTTCCAAATTTTGAATGCAATGTGATCGTTTAGATTGCGAACTACACTTAAAATACGGAAAGCGACTTCACCGCGGTTGCTACGTGTAGCAGTAGAAAGCGCCTTATCGATACCATCACTGGCTCTATTGATTTCCTTATCTGTAAGGCTATTCATAGTGTCCTCCTTCCGATATACAAAAACTGCTCTGCCGCTTGGCAGAGCATTCGGTCTATTGCAGCCATACTGCCAAGGCCTATTCCAACACTTGACAGCGTTGTTTATAATGATAGCACATTTGGGCAGGAAAAGCAAGAAAATGATAAATCCGCACGAATTCCGACTCTATTCAATTTCTTTTCAAGTGCGAAAGAAACGGTTGAACCTCTGGGCAGTCAGAGCTACAATGCCAACACCTCATAACGAGGACAAACTGATTGGAGGTCAAATGATGAATTACGAAGCAAGCCCGTTTCAGGACTACGAATCGATCACCATTGATGAGCTGAAGGATCAAGCTAACAGTCTACTGAATCTGGTAACGGAAGAGCAGCGGCCGCTGCGCGTATGCATGAATAACGGCAAGGAGTTTCTGCTGTTCCCTCAGGATCTGCTCGCTCCCATCTGCGATTCTGACTTTCGCTTGATCCTGCTGTCGGCAATGCGATATGCGATGGGCAGGAATACTTGTATGCCCATGGTAGTCGCTGATTATATCAAGCGTCACATTCAGCTTCTGGATGATAAGTTTCTCGTACTGGCCGCCGATGATATCAGGCGACACCTTGAAGACTATGCAGAGCATGAAATGAATCCGAATCTTTGGCATGGCCTTTTAGGTGCACTTGAGACAGAGCAGAGAGAGCGTGCCACTCGTAAGGCAAGGAAAATCAGACCTTGCCCAGCCTGTGGGAAGCCCTTGGAGGTCATGAGCATTACCGACAACGGACATTCACCCGACGGCTTCGATGTAATTGCTCACTGTCAAAATTGCCATTCTGATTACGAGTGGTTCTGCGATAAGGATGGCAGTGTTTCAGATATGAAGCCGTATTTCTTCGGGTAAGGCGAGTGTACGTTTTTCGGCAGGGAATTTTGGGTATATTCCTTGTCTATAGCGACTCAACCGTTGAACTATACGCCAACTTCCGTAAAGCGATCAAAAGGGCCGCACCTGCTCGTATGAACAGGTGCGGCCATCTAAAAAGTCGCTCGTATTGGAGGATATCTAATTCAGTCTGAAATAGCAGGTGTTTTTCCCTTTTCCTTCTTTCTTCAGTTCACCAGTTGCGACCAGCTTGCGCAAGGCCCCCTCAATGGAGCTGTCACTGAGCGTCGGGCAGAGCTCCCGGATGTCCTGTTTATTAAACCGCCCGATTCTATTCTTGCTTGCTCTGCGCACCATTTCCAGTGCGGGCAGTTTGGTTTCCACAAGCGCCATGCGATCCTCAAAGTCCTTATACGCCGCAAGAATCGTCCCGAGCAGATACTTGATGAAAGGCACTACATCCTCTGTGCCTTCGTACCAGCCGGTTTGCGCCTGTGCAAGCGCATCATAGTACAAATCCTTGTTTTTGGCGATTTTGGCTTCAAGGGAGATATACTTGCCGACATAAAAGCCGTTTCGGTACAGAAGCAGCGTCGTGAGCAGCCGGCTCATTCTTCCGTTTCCATCATTGAAGGGGTGGATGCACAGAAAGTCATGGATGAACACCGGGATTGCAATCAACGGCTCCAACTCCATATTCCCGATTACTCGGTTGTACTCCTCGCAGATTCTGTCCAACGCTTCCGGCGTTTCATAAGGGGCAAGCGGTGTGAACAGCGTTTCCACATGACCGTCCGGATAGGTGGCAGTGATATAATTCTGCACGCTTTTTGTGCGGCCCGCAAGCGGGTTATTCATGTGGCTGTACAGGATTTTATGAAGCTGCAGGATATAGTTCTGCGTAATTGGTATCGCGTCAAAGCTCTCGTGAATGATACTCAGCACATCGCGGTAACCTGCGATTTCCTGCTCGTCACGGTTTCTCGGCGTGGTTTTCTCCTCGACGAGCTGCCGGATTCGGGTACTCGTGGTGACGATGCCCTCGATGGCATTCGATGCCTCGGTGCTCTGTATCTTGGCAATTTCCACGAGTTTTTCGAGCTCCTCCGGGCGCTGCTTCAAATACAGTTCCTGCTTGCCGGCTTCCTTGTATATGGCCGCAATCAGGCCAAGAATATCCGAGTCCCACTTCTGCTCCTTGATTGCGGAGTAATTGAAGGTTCTCATCCCCTCACCTCCATTCGTTTTCCCTTAAATGATAATACAGAATAAGGGAATAGTCAATAGGCTGTGCCGTAAATCCCTTACTATTATGCCTGTATTAAGGGATTTATACCCAGGGAGCAAGAAAAGTACCTCTGCCTATCTTCCCGCCAATTCTTTGTCTATAGCGGCTCAACCTTTGAGCCGCCCTCTGCTCAGAAACCACTTGCATAACACCCTGCTCAGAGTTACAATGCAGATGATCTGAAACGCGAAACGCTTCCCGTCCGGCACCGGTGAATCTTCACCGGAAACCGGGCGGGAAGCGTTTTTGACCACATAGATTACCACAGACGGTGCTGGAACACCCGGAAACAGCGGAGATAAGAGCGTCAAAGAGTAAGTGAAACAAATTAAAAAGCGCCGAAAACCGCTATAAACGAGCGAAAAAAGTATTCCCGATAAGTTTGGGAGCAGGAGGCCCAGGGTTCGAGTCCCTGCACTCCGACCACCAAAAACAGGCTATTTTATTAAAAAATAGCCTGTTTTTGTAACTTTTTTGTCACGATTGTTCCGCACTTTCTTTTTGCGTACCACATTTGGATCAGTTCCAATTATCAGCATTTTCCGAACTATTATCATATTGTTACGTCCATTTTGCTATCTAAATAGCATTTTTAACAACTTATCTGTCAAATATAGCTTGACCACAATCGTAATCACTCTTCAGCCAGTGAATACCGCTTGTTTAATTGAGATATTATGCAATACTATGGCTTTCATGCTAATGCGGACTATAATATTAGCACGAAAGAAGTGATAGCATAACTCTACGCATTATCTCAATCTGCCAGTTTCCCCAAATTCCTCCCACCATGAACCATATCCATAAAGGAAAGGATCTCCCCGACCAACTCTGTCGGAGAGATCCTTTTTTAATGTTGCCAAACTCTAGGTCGTCACCATCTTCTCTTAGGTGCTCGTTTCCTTACAGGCAACCCCAAATCTTGCAGTTTTCTGGCTAGTTCATCGTCTTTGGCTACAAGCAACAAGTCCCTATCCATATTATTCAGTGCATGGAGGGCAACTGCATCGACGCCACTTGAAATGGCATGTGTCGCAAATGTATGGCGCAAATCATGAAATCTGATGTTAGGCAATTCAGCGCTAAACTGAGTTTCTTTATGTTTCTCTTGGAAATATTCGTCTGAAGAAACTGTATTTTTCAAGCGAGAAATGCTCTCTTTTTTCTCTACAAATATTGCTTGATTTTATATCACTTTGGTGATACTATTTTTACAGTGATACTTAGGAGGACGCGGAGATGAATCAGAAAATTACCCTATATCATGGCTCTGAACAGATCATCGAATCTCCAACCTTTGGGTTGGGTAAGCAGAACAATGACTTCGGGCTGGGCTTCTACTGCACGGAAAGCGAGGAACTCGCTAAAGAATGGGCTGTATCCTCTCTGCGTAACGGCTTCGTCAATCGTTACAGTCTTGATACAGAATACCTGAAAATTCTGAATCTGAACAATCCAGACTATACGATTTTGAACTGGATTGCTGTTCTGGTAGCGCATCGTCTGTTTTCTATCAAAAGCCCAGCCGCACAGCGGGCAAAACGATATCTGATTGACAATTTCGGCGTCAACGTCAATGCCTACGACCTGATCATCGGATACCGTGCCGATGACTCCTATTTTGACTTTGCTGCGTCTTTCCTAAATAACGGAATTTCCGTACAGCAACTCGCAAACGCTATGCGACTTGGCAAGTTAGGCGAACAGATTGTCATCAAGTCTAAATACGCCTTTTCGCTGCTGCATTACGATGGATTTTCTATTGCGGAAAAGGAAAAATATTATGTTCGCCGCAAGGCTCGAAATGATGAAGCCGACCAACTTTATTCGGATATACTTGAAGAGGAAACAGATGGTCTGTATATCCTTGATATCATAAGAGGAGGCATCCAAAACGATGACCCACGCATACCAAGAAATCTATCTGAGTAACGCGCAGGCATTGCTGGGCGATGCTTTTGATTATGCTATCAACGCGTGTGGAGTTGCCGGAGATAGCTTTATAAAGCTGTTTTCCGTCAGTTCCGTCAGTAATCGGATTGAGAATGGTGAACCTTCATATCTTTTGGGGAAAAGCGGGATTGAAACTGCTGTTGATGTTCTCGTTGAGACTACGGGCAAAGCGCCGACCGCCAAGCCTCAATCGAATTTCAGCCGTTCCAGAGAGTATTGGATTGGCTGGGCAGTCGCCTACTATCAATGGTTTTCCGGAAGAAAGTTCAGTGATATTTTTAAGGTTCTTTCGTTTGAAGATTTGCAGCAGATGTATTCCCCCCTTCATGAAGCGGATGTCACTAAATTCGCTGATATTGTCGATGCTAAAGTGCGCGAATACTTCGCTGATACCAACCTCAAACGTATCCGCACGCTTTATGGCTGCACGCAGGCAGAGCTTGCCAAGCGAAGCAATGTCAGTCTTCGCTCAATTCAAATGTACGAACAGCGCAACAAGGACATCAACAAAGCCAGTGCGGAGACTGTTCTTAGCCTTGCAAAAGTCCTCGGTTGTACGATGGAGGATCTTCTGGAAACGTAAGTCCGTAACAAAAGGGGTAGTCTTTCCCTTAAAAAACTACATGAATTACGGGAATGTAATAGCTGTTAAGGGAAAACCATGATTTCATCCAGAAGGGGCAACTGACATGGATAAAGAGCGTATGGCAGAGTTGGAGAAAATCGAATCCCACGGTGCCGAGAACGGCTGGGTTGCCCCGATGACAGAGGAAGACAGGGAGTTCTTTGCATATTTTCGCTCGGTGTTTAAGCGCTACAATATAACAGACGAGGGCGTGATTTGCAATAGCAAGGTAGAAATACAGAACGGCGTTATGCTGCTCCTTGACTTTATTTTTCCAGTCATTCATCACTTGACATCACGGTCGGATATTTTATCCTGCCTTTTTGTATAATCTCCCCTTGACAAATCGCTTTCCAACTGACTGTTCAGCAGAAATTCCAGATACAGCCCGTAACGATGCTTCTGCAAAAATGTTTTTCGTATTCGGCCATACTTTCCATAGCGGGGTTCCTCATCCGTCGGCAGCTTTAAGTCAGGATAGTACATTCCATCTTCACCCAGCGTATAGGTTCCGCCCATCTGTTCAAAAATTGATTTTCCCATTTACGTATCCTTTCCGGCTATTCAGCCTATGCCGGTTTGCAATACGGTTAAAGCTGTTTCAAAACATTTCCAATATCTTCGTTGATACAAATTGAATTCGCTTGAATTTCTCTCGGTGCGTAGGCTTCACCCAGATTGATACAGGCATAAGTAGCGTTTTTCCACTCGTTTACCATGCGCCAGAAAGAAAATTTTATAATCGTTGGCGTATTCATTCCAGCGCCTAATTCTAAAAACAGAACCTTCAAGCCCTTGTGCCGCCGCAGAAAATCCGTGTATCGTTCCGAAGCACTATACCAACCCTCATCCTGCACAAATGTATCGTCACACCGCAGATTCATTGTCATTGGCTTGCCACAGAGCGGGCAATGCGGAACCAGTTCTGTCGGCACACGCATACCTTTCTGCTGCTCCACCATCTGACGAATGGTGGCTTCGTTATCATAGGTTTTCTGGCAACACGGCTTGTTACACTGAAACAGGCCATAATCACCTTGCGTACAGAACAGCCGATGCTTATCGAATCCCGCGTTTTGAAACTGGTGATCAACATTGGTAGTCAGAACAAAGTAATCCTTATTCTTGACCAATCCCAGCAAGTCCTCATACACTGGTTTCGGGGCTGGCGTGTAGCGATTTATCCAGATATAGCGGCTCCAATATACCCAGTATTCCTCCAGCGTGTCAAAGGGATAAAAACCGCCAGAGTACATGTCGCTGAAGTGGTACTTTTCTGCAAAGTCGTGGAAATGCTTTTCAAAGCGTTCTCCCGTATAAACAAACCCGGCTGATGTGGAAAGACCGGCTCCCGCTCCGATGATAACGGCATCCGCTTCTTCCAACGCTGAGCATAGTTTCTCTATGCCGTTAGAGGTATTTGTTTTCCCGAAGTTGCGAAAACCGAACATCACGCGCACAGCCTTTCCTGATAGTTTGTGGTAAGAATTTGCAAATGTCCTAAAATACGCTGTTTTCTCAATGTTTTCGTTCTCTTGTTTCCGGTGCGCAAAGAACGGAACACCGGCGTGTTGTAGCCGACGCCGAGCTCTAAAAAGAGGAGCTTTTGTCCGTCCCGCGTGCGGAGGAAATTTTCGTACCGCTCCGCCGCGGCGTGCCAGCCCTCGTCCTCGGCAAATTTGTCGTCGCAGCGCAGGTTCATCGTCATCGGTCTGCCGCAGTGCGGGCAGCCCGGAAGGAGCTCCGACGGTACCGCCATCGTTGGCGTCCCATCTGTCGGCGGCGTCAGCACGCCGTCCGCTACGGTGAAGCCCTGCGCTTCGACCATCGCGCGGACGGTTTTCTCGTTGTCAAATGTCTCCTGACAGCACGGCTCACTGCACTGAAACAGGCCGTAGTCGCCCTGCGTGTAGAAAAGATGCTTTTTGTCAAAGCCCGCCTTCCGGAAGCAGTGGTCGACGTTCGTCGTGATGACAAAATAGTCCTTGTCCCGCACCAGCTCGAGCAGAACCTCGTGCACGCTTTTCGGCGCGTTTTGATAGCGGTTGATGAAGATATACCGGCTCCAATAGGCCCAGAACTCCTCCTGTGACGGAAACGAATAGAACCCACCGCTGTACATGTCGTGGAAACCGTACTTTGCGGCAAAATCCGAAAAATACCGCTCGAACCGCGCGCCGCTGTGCGTAAAGCCCGCCGCGGTGGACAGCCCTGCGCCCGCGCCGATGACGACAGCATCCGCCTCGTCAAGCGCGCGCCGCAGGCGCGCAATTTGCGCCGAGAAGCCGCTCGTAGATCGTTTTGTCGAGATCCTTGAAAACATTGAAAACCACCTTTATTTTACTGCCCGTCTCCACCTTATAGCGCCGCACGGTCTCCACGGCGATCTCCGCCGCGCGCTCGTTTGGAAAATGGAACACACCTGTCGAAATGCAGCAGAACGCGATGCTTCGCACACTGTTTTTCTCCGCAAGTTCCAGACAGGATCGGTAACATGACGCAAGCAGCCGCTCGTCCTCTCTTGTCACGCGGCCCGAGACGATCGGGCCGACCGTGTGGAGGACGTAATCGCACGGCAGGTTGTAGGCCTTCGTGATCTTCGCCTGCCCTGTCGGCTCCTCGTGCCCCTGCTCAGCCATCAGCGCGGCGCAGTCCTGACGCAGCTGCACGCCGGCAAAGGTGTGGATGCAGTTATCGATGCAGGCGTGGCACGGGATGTAGCAGCCCGTCATACCGCTGTTCGCGGCGTTGACGATGGCCCCGCACTTGAGGCGCGTGATGTCCCCCTGCCAGAGGTAAAGGTCACCACTGACCGGCCGCAGATCGTCGAGGTCGGTAATGCCCTCGTCTGCCAGCTCTTGCCGCAAGTACTCGTCCTGCACGCGCAGAAACGCTTCGTCTGCCACTTTCGGCATACGGACATTCATCAGCGAGCGCAGCAGCTTGCGCTGCTCCCCCGCGTCCCGCGGCACGTTCAGGCTTTGGTATTCCGTTTTTTCGTTCAATAGCGACCGGATCAGGTACAGCCGCCGCTCCGCCTGCGTCATGTTTTGCTCCTTTCTCAGGGCGTCTTACTTATTGGGGAAGAAAAAGCTCACCGTCATGTCAAGATAGTTCATTCCGCTGTAATCAGGATACTGTTCCTGCACCTTGGCCTTCATCTCGTCGGCGCTTTCGCTCTCCAGCGCGATCTCCTTGAGGTTCGTCAGGTAGTCCACCTTGGTCTGCGCATCCTTCAGATCCTCCGGCGTGTAATGCGCGGTCAGGACAAGGTCAAAGCCCTTGCGGATGTAGTAGTTGAGCTGGGAAATGATGCCGTCTGCATGCGGGCAGCCCGCCACGATGGAGTGGCAGTCGTGGCCCATCATGTGCGTGTAAACACAGTTGATCTCCGGAATTTCAAGGTCGAACGCCTCGGCATTGGGCTTCACAACAAAGCGGATACCCGCAAGCTCGATCTCACCCTCCTCCAGCACGTAATCCACCTCGCAGATGGCGGGATCGAAGCTGTCGCCGAATGCGTTCTTGAAATTCGCGACCAGCCCTGCGCCGCCGCCCGTCGTGTTATAGGCGACGGAGGATTCGGTGCCGTAGGCGGGGACCTCCGGCAGGAAGGACGCGCCCGCCGCGTGATAGGCAACGAACTTCGCCTCGACCGTGACACCCTCGCTCTTAAGGAAATCAGTCAGCTCGCGAATATTGTCAAAAAAGCACGGCAGCTCGATCACGACGCCGCGGCCTTTCTTTGCCAGCACAAAGACCTCGTTGTCGATGAGGTCGCGGGTCTGATAGGCGTAAAGGGTGACGCCGTTTTTAGTATAGACGTCCACGCGGCCCTTGTCCAGCGCTACGGTACGGTCAGCAGTCTTGTTCATGATAAATATCTCCAAAATGTTTTGTACTCGAAAGGTTGTATTTTTCTTTCGTTGGCCTTATCATAGCGCCATAGAGAACTTTCGTAAAGTAAGCACAATATTGTGGCGTAGTTACCAAAAGGATACTATTGTATATTTTCAACACTTTTTTCACAGCTGATGGAGTGATACCATGATCGACAAAATGCTCATTCGTGGGGCAAAGGTCCACAATCTCAAAAATATCGACGTCGACATCCCGCTCGGTAAGATCGTCGGCATCGCGGGCGTGTCGGGTTCGGGAAAATCCTCACTGGCGCTCGGCGTGCTGTATGCCGAGGGCTCGCGTCGCTACCTTGAAGCGCTGTCCACCTACACGCGCCGCCGCATGACGCAGGCGTCCAAGGCGAGCGTGGATGAGGTACTGTATGTTCCCGCCGCGCTGGCGCTGCACCAGCGCCCCGGCGTGCCCGGCATCCGCAGCACATTCGGCACGGGCACAGAGCTTTTGAACAGCCTGCGTCTGATGTTCTCGCGTTTAGCCAGCCACCGCTGCCCGAACGGGCACTACGTCCCACCTTCCCTGCTCGTTGCGGCGGGCAAGGAGCTCGTCTGTCCCGAGTGCGGCGCGCATTTCTACGCGCCGTCCGCCGAGGAGCTGGCGTTCAACTCACAGGGTGCCTGCCCAAAGTGCAGCGGCACGGGCATCGTCCGCACCGTCGACTTAGACACGCTCGTGCCCGACGATTCCCTGACCATCGACGGCGGCGCGGTCGCGCCGTGGAACAGCCTGATGTGGTCGCTGATGACCGACATCTGCCGCCAGATGGGCGTGCGCACGGATGTACCGTTCCGCGACCTGACCAAAAGTGAAAAGGACATCGTCTTCCACGGCCCCGCGGAGAAGAAGCACATCTTCTACCACAACAAGAATTCCAACCAGGCGGGCGAGCTGGACTTCACCTACTTCAACGCCGTCTATACCGTCGAAAACGCACTCGCCAAGGTTAAGGATGAAAAGGGCATGAAGCGCGTCGAAAAATTCCTCAAGGAAGAGACCTGCCCCGAATGCCACGGCACGCGTCTCTCTTCTGCCGCCCGCGCGCCGAAGCTGCGCGGCATTTCGCTCGACGAGGCCTGCGCAATGACGCTCTCGGACCTTGTCGACTGGGTGCGCGGCGTACCGGAGAGTCTTCCTACGGAGATGCGCCCGATGGCCGAGAGCATCTGCGAGGCGTTTGAGAGCACGGCAAAGCGGCTCATCGACTTGGGCCTCGGCTACCTGACGCTCGACCGCTCAGCCTCCACTCTCTCCACCGGCGAGCGGCAGCGCATGCAGCTCGCCCGCGCCGTGCGCAACCGCACGACCGGCGTCCTCTATGTGCTCGACGAGCCGTCGATCGGTCTGCACCCGTCGAATATCGTGGGGCTTACCGGCGTGATGCACGATCTCGTCGCCGACGGCAACTCCGTCATCTTGGTCGACCACGACACGCAGATTTTGAAGGAGGCCGACTGGATCGTCGAAATGGGCCCCGAAGCGGGCGCTAAGGGCGGCCATGTCATCGCCGAGGGGAACATCCCAATGATCGAAGAAAACCCAAATTCGCAGATTGGGCCGTTCCTCTCCGGCAAGGCTGAAACAAAGCTGCGCGAGCGCGCCAAAAAGGACGAACTGTTCGCAAACGGCACGGTTCATCTGTCCACTTCTCAGATCCACACTGTCAAGCCGCTTGAGGTCGACATCCCCAAGGGCCGCTTCACGGTCGTCACCGGCGTGTCCGGTTCGGGCAAGACGACGATGGTGCTCGAGAGCCTTGTCCCCGCGCTGGAAGCGAAGATCAACGGCAATCCCCTGCCCGCGCACATTCGCTCGGTCGAAGCCGACGGCATCGCGCACGTCAAGCTCATCGACGCGACGCCCATCGGCATCAACGTCCGCTCCACGGTCGCGACCTACGCGGGCGTGCACGATGAGCTGCGCAAGCTCTACGCCAAGTCGCCCGACGCGAAGGAACACGGCTATAAAGCGAGCGATTTTTCCTACAACACCGGCTCTCTCCGCTGCCCCGGCTGCGACGGCACGGGCGTTGTAAGTCTCGACGTGCAGTTTCTGCCCGACGTCAACATTCCCTGCCCCGACTGCCGCGGCTCGCGCTACGCAAGAGCCGCCTATGGCGTGAAGCTCATGAACAAGGCGGGCGAAAACGCCTCGCTTCCTGAACTCATGGACATGGACGTCAACTCCGCCATTGAATTCTGCGCGGACCGGAAGACCGTCAGCCAGAAGCTCGGCATTTTGAAGCAGCTCGGCCTCGGCTACCTGACGCTCGGCGAGGAAACGCCGAGCCTGTCCGGCGGCGAGGCACAGCGATTAAAGCTCGCCAGCGAGATCGGCCGCACGCAGACCGACTCTGTCTTCGTCTTCGATGAACCGTCGATCGGCCTGCATCCGCTGGATGTTCGCGTGCTGCTCGGCGTCTTCCAGGCGCTTTTGGACAACGGCGCAACGGTCGTGGTCATCGAGCACGACCTCGACGTCATCCGCAACGCGGACTTTCTCATCGACATGGGCCCCGGCGGCGGTGAGGCCGGCGGCAGGATCGTCGCCTCCGGCACGCCGGAGGAAATTCAATTGAACCCCGACAGCATCACCGGTCAATATCTGTAACACGAAGGAGGCCATACCATGGAATTACCCGCCTGCCCCGTCGAGACGACGCTCATGCTCATCGGCGACAAATGGAAGGTGCTCATCCTGCGCGACCTGATGGACGGCACCAAGCGCTTCGGTGAACTTAAAAAGTCCATCGGCCATGTGACGCAGAAGGTGCTGACCGCGCAGCTGCGCGACATGGAGGCCAAGGGCCTGCTCACCCGCAAGGTCTACGCCGAGGTACCGCCGCGCGTCGAATACACGCTGACCGAGACCGGCTACAGCCTAAAGCCCATCCTCGATTCCATGGTCGACTGGGGCACAAATTACAAGCAGCAGAATGCCGCGCGGGAGGAACGCCATGATTCGTGAAATATGCAAAGCTGAAGTCTTCCTCGCCCAAAAGGCCGAAGCCGCCACGGCGGACGATCTCAACACCGCGCAGGACCTTCTCGACACGCTAATCGCCCACAAGGACGGCTGCGTCGGCATGGCGGCGAACATGATCGGCGTCAACAAGCGCATTATCGCTTTTGAAAATGACGGCGAATACATGCTCATGTTCAACCCCGTCATCGTCAAAAAGTCCGGCCCCTACGACACCGAGGAGGGCTGCCTGTCTCTCACCGGCACGCGCAAGGCAAAGCGCTTCCAGACCGTCAAAGTCCAGTGGCAGAACGAAAAATTCCAAACACGCCTCAAGACCTTCACCGGCTGGACGGCGGAGATCATCCAGCACGAGATCGACCACTGCGAGGGGATCGTCATTTAGACATCAGGAGGTGCATCATGCTCAAGCAGCTCAAATACTTTCAATCCGTCGTGCGTCTCGGGAGCTTTTCCGCCGCGGCGGAGGAAAATTTCATCTCGCAGTCAGCCATCTCCCAGCAGGTGCAGTCCTTGGAGCGTGAGCTGGGCTTTGCGCTGCTCGTGCGCAAAAATCGCTCATTTTCGCTCACGCCTGCGGGCGAATATTTTTACCGTAAGAGCCTGCTGCTCACAGCGGCCTGCGACCGCATGTGCGCCGAGGCGGCGAAGATCGCCAAGGGCGAGGCGGCGAATTTGAAGATCGGCTACCTGCGCACCTATGCAGGGGGAGAGTTCCACCGCGCGCTCGCGGCCTTTTCGGCAAGGTATCCCGACGTCAGCGTCTCCATCGCGTACGGCAGCCATGGGGAGCTGTGTGATATGCTGAGCGAGGATCGGGTCGAGATCACGCTCAACGATCAGCGCCGCTTGTTTTCCGACGCCTACGAAAATCTGATCCTTGCAGCCCGGCCCGCCCTGATTGAAGTCTCCGCCCACAGCCCAATCACGCAAATGGAGGCGGTCGCACCGGCAGAGCTCAAGAATTTTCCCTGCATTCTGATCGCCCCGCCGCCGGAGCGGGAGGCAGAGCAGGAATTCAGCCGCATTGTACTCGGCTTTCCAAGTGAATTCCTGTATGCCGAGAATCTGGAGGAGGCGCGCCTTCTGGTCGCGGGCAGCAGGGGATTTCTTCCGCTGGAGGGCGGCGAAAGGCAGGCAGCCGAACCGCTCACCCATGCGCCGCTTTTGGCGCAAAAAGATAAGAAAGGAGCGAAACAATGGCAGCATTGATCGCATTTTACTCCCGCGCGGGAGAGAACTACTTCGGCGGCGCGTACCGCCGCATTTCCGTCGGCAACACCGAAAAGGTTGCTGAGATGCTCGCGGATCTGACCGGCGGCGAGCTGTACAAAATTGAGCAGGCCGAGCCCTATTCAGACGACTACAAGACCTGTGTGGCGCAGGCGCGTGAGGACTGGCAGAAAAACGCCCGTCCCGCGGTGTTGGATCTGCCCGATGACCTGGACGCCTATGATGAAATTTACCTCGGCTACCCCAACTATTGCAGTACGATGCCGATGGCGGTCTACACCTTCCTCGAGCACTACGACTTCACGGGCAAGACCATCCACCCCTTCTGCACGCACGAGGGCAGCGGCCTTTCCGATACCGAAAACGACATCCGCAAGGCTGCCCATGGCGCGGCGGTCACGAAGGGCCTCGCCATCCACGGCAGCCACGTGGACGAGGCGAAGAGCGCGCTTGCCCAGTGGGTTGAGGAGTTCGCAAAATGAAAAAGCTCCTGATCGTTTACTACTCCTAGTCGTGCGGCAACACCGAGCGCACCGCAAAAGCGTTGCAGAGCGTCGCCGGCGGCGATCTTGTGAGGCTCGACACCGCCGTGCCGTACTCCGGCAGCTACAACGATGTGGTCGATCAGGGCCAGCGCGAGGTGAACGCGGGCTTTGAGCCGGAGCTCAAGCCGCTTCCCATCAACGTCGCCGACTACGACGTCATCGCCGTCGGCACGCCGACATGGTGGTACACGATGGCTCCCGCCGTCAAGACATTCCTGCATGGACAGAATTTTGCAGGCAAGACCGTTGTGCCGTTTATGACAAACGGCGGCTGGCCGGGCCGCGTCATCAAAGATATGAAGGCCGCCTGCCCCGGCGCGGATTTCGCCTGTGATATGCAGGTGAAGTTCGACTCGAACGGCGGCGACCATCTGGAAACGCCGGAAAGCAAGATCAACGCCTGGGCGCAGAGCGTCAAGGCGCTGCTGTAAGGAGGAAAACGACGAAAAACGTCATGTTATGGGCCGGTGCCGGACAGATCGGCATGGCCATCGCCCGCCGCATGGGCGCGGGCATGAAGATCGTCGTCGGCGACAAAAAGCTCGCAAACGCGCAGGCCATCGTTAAGACAATGAACGAGGCGGGCTTCGATGTCACACCCGTCGAGATGGACCTCTCGAGCCGCTCGTCCATCAAGGCCCTCATTGCCGGGGGCAGAGGTATGGCGAGATCAAGATGCTCGTCAACGCTGCGGGTGTGTCGCCCAGTCAGGTGCCCATCGAGGCGATCCTGAAGGTCGACCTCTACGGTACGGCGGTACTTTTAGAAAAGGTCGGCAGGGTCATCGCACCGGGCGGCGTGGGCGTGACGATCTTGAACCAGTCCTGCTGGCGCATGCCCGCCCTGACGGCGGAGCAGGGCGAAAAGCTCGCCACCACGCCGACGGAGGAGCTGCTGTCCCTCGACTTTTTGCAGCCCTAGAACATCCGTGACACGCTCCATGCCTATCAGATGGCGAAGCGCTGCAACGAGAAGCGCGTCACGGCGCAGGCGGTCGAATGGGGCAAGCGTGGCGCGCGCCTGAACGACATCGCCCCCGGCATCATCGTCACGCCGCTGGCACTCGACGAGTTCAACGGCCCGCGCGGCGACTTCTACAAGAACATGTTCGCTAAGTGCCCCGCGGGACGCCCCGGCACGGCGGACGAAGTCGCAAACATCGCCGAGCTTTTGATGAGCGACAAGGGCGCGTTCATCACGGGCTCGACCTTCCTCATCGACGGCGGCGCGACCGCGAGCTACTTCTACGGCCCGCTGCGCCCCGAAAAAGCATGATTTTCCCCCCTCTCTCTCAAAAAAGCGGCAGAGTCGCCGGAGCATTCCGGTGGCTCTGCCGCTTTTTTACTCAAATCTGCTCCTCGCATTCTGTCTTGATCGTCTTCACACAGAAGAGGAAGTAGACGAGGTGGCAGAGCCACACAATAGCGAGAATAGTGCAGGGAATGTAGAGCGCTTTTCGCAGCATCAGGAAAAAGCCGACGGCCATCAGCAGCGTCACGGACATCAGGATGCCGGCCTTGGTCTGCGCGGTCATGCCCTTTTTCTTCACGAATGAGTCGAGGTGTTTTTGATAGAGCTCTGTGCCGAGAAACCATGTGTGCAGCTTTTCCGACGAGTTTGCAAAGCAGAACACCGTCGCAAGGAAGAACGGCACCGTGGGCAGCACCGGCAGCACGATGCCGACGCAGCCGAGCGCAAGGCACACGCAGCCGAGGATCAGGAAGAAAAGGCGTTTCAGCTTCATCGGTTTTCTCTCTCCAGTCTCTTTTTTTCGCGCTTTGTCTCCACCACATGGCGGATTGCAGCGACGGGGTGATAGAAAATCATCCGCGGGCCGGAAAAGCGCATCACGGCGCGGATCTTTTCACGCATGTCAGGTTTGTAGCAGTGCACGCGGCAGTTGACGCAGAAGGTCTTCGTCTCCATGAACGGGCAGTGCTCGGAGCGGGCGCGGGCGTAGTCGTTCAGCGCCGCGCACTCGGGACAGAGCACACCCTTTGTGTGGTGATTGCGGTGGCAGTAGAGGGCGATCATCTGCGAGATCATCTTCTTTTCGCGCTCGCGCTTGGTTTCGATATCCTTCATCAGCTCATTCTCCCGTGCTCGACGGAGTAGACCGTGTCGGCGATGCGCATGGTCGACGCGCGGTGCGACACGAGCACGACGGTCTTGCCCGCGCACTGCTCGTGCAGCGATTTCAGGATGACCGCCTCGTTCAGGCTGTCGAGATTGCTCGTCGGCTCGTCAAGGAGCATCAGCGGCGCGTCGTGCAGAAACGCGCGGGCGAGTCCGAGGCGCTGGCGCTCGCCGCCCGAAAGCGTGTCGCCCAGCTCGCCGACCGGCGTGTCGTAGCCCTGCGGCAGCGTCATGATGAAGTCGTGCACGGCGGCCTTTTTGCAGGCCGCGACGATCTCGTCGTCCGTCGCGTCGAGCTTTGCGATACGGAGGTTATTTTTGATGCTGTCGCGGAAGAGATGCGTCTCCTGCGTGACGAAGCTCTCCATCTCGCGCAGATTCCCCGTGTTGATGCTGGAAACGTCCGTGCCTGACAGGCGGACGCGGCCCTTCTGCACATCCCAGAAGCGCATCAGGAGCTTTAAAAGCGTCGATTTTCCGCTGCCACTGCGGCCCACAATGCCGACGACGCTCCCCTCCGGGAAGCGGACGGAAACGTCGGAGAGAATGTCCTCCCCGCCGTAGGAGAACGTGACGTGCTCGGCCTCCGCGCCGGTAAATTCGACCTCTTTCTGTCCGCTGACCTCGTCGACCACGGGTTCTTCATCCAGAATGTCGAGTACGCGGTTGCCCGCGGCGAAGGTGTTTTGCAACGTCGCACCGAGATTTGCCAGCACGACCGTGGGGCCGAACGACGAGAACAGCGCAAGGACCGCAATGAGCGCCCCGTCGAACGTCAGCTCTCCGCGCTGCACCAGCGCCGCGGAAGAAACCAGCATTGCAAGGTCGAAGAGCAAAATGGCCGTGTTCGTGATGCCCATGTTCTGGCCCGTGAGACGCTTGATCTTGGCTTCCTCTTTGGATAGCGCATCGGTGCGCGCATCCATCTCGGCGCGGCGCTCTGCGCCCCGATCGTACTGAATGGTCTCGTTCAGGCCGCGTAGGCTGTCGAGCACGAAGGCCGACAGCGCGCCCGACTCCGTGCGGAATCGCATCCCCGTATCGCACGAGCGGCGGGACGTGATGAGCGGGATGACCACGCCGACGCAGACGTAAGCCGCGAGTGCCAGAAGGCCAAGCAACGCGTGATAATGCCCGATGAACAGACACATGATGAGCGTGAAAAGCGCCGCGATGGCCGCGGGCGAGATCGTGTGCGCGTAGAAGACCTCGAGCAGCTCAATGTCCGACGTGATGACGGAGATGAGGTCGCCGCGGTCGCGGCCCTCGAGCTTCGCGGGGCAGAGACGGCGCAGTGCGCGGAAGACCTTGTCGCGGATCAGCGCAAGCAGCTTGAAGGCGATGAAGTGGTTGCAGGACTGCTCGGCGTAGCGGAAGATGCCGCGCACGAGCGCGAAGAGCAGCACACAGACGAACGTCGTCTTGAGCGCGACGGGCGTTGCGAAGCCGAGCAGGTCAAGCACGGCAAAGCCGCCGAAGATCGTGATGAACGCGGCGCAGAGGTGGCCGACAAGGCCCATCAAAATGGCGAGCACCATGTAGCCGCTCAGTGGCTTCACGAGGCCGATGAGCCGCGCCATGACGGTAAAACCGCTTCTTTTTTTCATTTTGCCGCCTCCTCTCCGTAGTGCTCCAACACCTGCTGGGCCGACCACAGCGCGGCGTAAGCGCCGCCCTGCTTCAGCAGCGCCTCGTGCGTGCCGTGCTGAACGATATTGCCGCGCTCCAGCACGTAAATTTCATCCGACGCTGTGACGTTCGCCAAACGGTGCGAGATCAGCAGCACCGTCTTCCGGCCCGCCAATGCGTGAATTTGCGCCATGATGTCGTTCTCGCTCTCAACGTCGATGTTCGACGTAGCCTCGTCGAAGATGTACACGGGACTGTCGTGCAGCAGCGCGCGGGCGAGCGCAAGGCGCTGGCGCTGACCGCCCGAAAGGTTCTCGCCGCGCTCGGAAAGTAAGGTGTCGAGCCCCGCTTCCCCTCTGAGAAAGTCCGCGAGATTGACCTGCGTGAGCGCGCTCCAGAGCTCATCATTGCTCGCGCCAGACTTGCCCATCAGTAAATTGTCGCGTACCGTACCCTTGAAGAGGTAGCTCTGGTGGCTGACGTAGGTGATGCGCCGCATCAGGCTCGCTTTTTCAATGTTGCGCAGCTCCGCGCCGCCGATTGCCACAGAGCCGGTGTAGCTCTTGTTTCTACCCATCAAAAGCGCGGAGATCGTCGACTTGCCGCAGCCCGACTCGCCGACGAGCGAGACAAATTTGCCCTGCGGGATCGTCAGATCAACGCCGTGCAGAATTTCGCGCTCCGGTTCGTAGGAAAAGCGCAGGCCGCGGCAGACAATGTCGCCCGCGGGACAGCTGACGCCGCCGTGTGCGGGCTCGGACAGGTCGAGCAGGCGGAAAATCTTATCGCTCGCGGCCATGCCGTTCATGGCAATATGGAAAAACGAGCCGAGCTGGCGCATGGGGATGAAAAAGTCCGCCGCCAGCAGGATGATGAGCAGCGCGCCCGCAAGGTCGAGCTTCCCCGCGCGCAGCTGCGTTGCGGCCATGATGACGCCGAGCGCCGCGCCGCCATAGGCGATGAGGTCCATGGTCGTGATGGAGTTGAGCTGCATCGTAAGAACCTTCATCGTGATCTTGCGGAACTTTTCGGCCTCGACGTTCATCTCATCATTTTTGAAGGCGTCGGCCTGATAGATTTTCAAGGTCGTCAAGCCCTGCAAATTTTCAAGAAACGTGTCGCCGAGCGCCGTGTACTGCCCCCAGTATTTCGAGAGCAGCTTCTTCGCCCATGTCTGTACCGCCGCGATGGCGACGGGGATGAGCGGCACGCAGACGAGCAGCACGACCGCCACCGGCACGCTCACAAAGCACAGCACGGCAAAAAGCGTCAGCGGTGCGAGCATCGCGTAGAAAAACTGCGGCAGATACGCGCCGAAGTACGTTTCGAGCTGGTCGACGCCCTCGACCGCGACCTGCACGACCTCCGACGTTTTGACCTGCTCGGAATACGACGCGCCGAGGCACAGGAGCTTGTCATAGATCGCGCCGCGCAGCGTCTTCTTGACCACCTTGGACGAAAGATACCCCATGCGCGATGCGCCGACGGTACAGCCGTATCGCACGGCGACAGCTGCAAGCGCGATCACTGCGGTCGTGACGATCTTACTCTGCGTCATGCTGCCCGCGAACAGCGCGGCGAGCAGCGCCGTCACGGCGCTCATCATCGCGATGTTCGCGCACAGCGAGCACCATTGCAGCGCGACGTTGCCCGCGATATATTTTTTGCTCTCCGGCACCGCGCCGATGAGCCGTTTGTTGATCATCATAAGAAAAAGCCCTGCCTTTCGGTGGTCGTTCAGTTAGAGAACGTGAACCGCCGGTCGAAAACGACCGACGGACACATGGTTCAGGATACCATATCCGCCCCCATTCCGCAAGCAGAAAATGCAGGAAACACAAGTATACGAGAGGCAATATGCCTCTTTCGCCCCTTTCGGTTAAAAAAGAAAACCCGCGGCGATTTTTCTCTCAGGTTCAAGTCCCTTTACTCCGCCGGTTTTCCTACACAAAGCGCTTGTCTGCGCGCGCCACGGCTGGTACAATAGAGGCAATACAATATTCGGGCAGTGCTCGAGCAAAGACACAGGAGGTCGCCATGGTACTCTATTTCACCGGCACCGGCAACAGCCGCCACATCGCCGAACGCATCACACACGCGCTGAACGATACGCTCATCAGCCTGAATGACCGCATCAAATCAGGCGACATAACACCGCTCGCCGTCAACGGACGGCTCGTCCTCGTCATGCCGACCTACGCCTGGCGCATCCCGCGCATCGTGCGCGACCATCTGCTGCGAACAGAGCTGCGCGGCGCGAGGGAAACGTGGTTCGTCATGGACTGCGGCAGCGAGATCGGCAACGCCGCGAAGTACAACCGCGCGCTCTGCCGCGAAAAGGGCCTCGTCTACATGGGCACGGCGCAGATCGTCATGCCGGAGAATTTCATCGCCATGTTCAACGCACCAACCGTCGAGGAGGCTCGCCGGATCGTCGCCAAAGCCGAGCCGTTCATCGACCGCGCGATCGCCGCGATCCGCGCAGGACACATGTTCTCGCCGCCGCGCAAAAAACTCTACGACCGCATCGCGAGCAGCGCGGTGAACCCGGTTTTCTATCCGCTGTTTGTGAAGGCAAATCCCTTTACTGCAAGCGATGTCTGCATCGGCTGCGGCAAATGCGAAAAGCTCTGCCCGCTGAATAACATCACACTGCAAAACGCCCGTCCCGTCTGGGGAAGCAACTGCACACAGTGCATGGCCTGCATCTGCTATTGCCCGACAAGAGCCATCGAATATGGCAAGAAAAGCGCCGGCAAGCCGCGCTACCATTTCGAAGAATTGTAAAATAGTTTCACTTTACAGAAGTTCAGCAAGCAGAGCGCGTCTCTTACAAAAGTTTTTCTCTTTCGACATGGTCTTCCCATATGGGCAAAAACCTCGTGCTTTCTCAAAAATGTCATCCCTTTGCCGCGCATTTCGATCAGCGGCGATACTTCACAAAACTTATCAAAAGCCGCGCGCCTAAGGGCGCGCGGCTTTTGATATTTACATAATATCACGTCCTGCTGCTTTCTGCTTTTTCTCCATCCTCCATTTGACAAAGGTCCACAGCGCGTTGACCAGCACCCAGCCGAGGCCTGTTGCCATCGCGACGGCGGGGAGGCCCATTTTGCCGACCAGCAGCCACGAGAGGACGACTCACAGCGCGATGTGGCTCGTCACACCGAGGAACGGGACGCACACCTTCCCGATGCCGTTAAAATAGCCAGCGAATGTGCTGCCGGTGAAGCAGAGCGTGTAGAAAAACGCCACGAGCTTCAGATAGTCGCGCGCATTCTCAAACGCCGCGCCGCTGCGCGTCCCGAGCATAAAGCCGACCGACGTGCTCGCGCTAACGTACATGATGAGCGACATCGCAAGCCCCCATCGCAAGCATCAGAAAAAGGCTGCTGCGAAACGATTCCTTCACGCGCTCTTCTTTCCCTGCTCCCCGATTCTGTGCCACGAGCACGGAGGTCGCAGCGCTGCCGCTGTCGCCAAACGAGTTGGCAAAGCCCTCGATGCGCGTCGTCGCCGTATAGGCGGAGATCATGTCCGTGCCGCCGGTGTTGACCGCGCCCTGCACCAGGAGCTTTCCAATGTACAGGCTCGACTGGTGCAGCGCCGTGACGAAGCTAAAATGCGCCGTCTGCTTCAATAGCTCTCCATCCATACGGCAGTCCGCGCGGGCAAAAATGAGCTCCGGTGCCTTGCGCCGCAGGTAGAGGATGCACAGCACCGCCGAAATGGCCTGCGGCGCCGCCGTCGCCCACGCCGCGCTCGCGATGCCCAACTGAAAGCGCACAACAAAGCAGTAGTCGAGCGCGACATTGACCGTCACCGCCGCGGCGAGCACCATCAGCGCCGCGTTCGCCCGCCCGATGGCACGCAGCAGCGCGCCGTAGAGGTTGTAGAGAAACGCCGCGGGCAGGCTCGCCAAAATGATCGTCAGATATACCGAGACAAAGGTCTTGAGCTCGCTTGGCGTCTGGATGAGCCGCAGCAGCGGTGAGAGAAGCAAAAAGCCGAGGCCGCTGCACGCGAGCGTCACCAGCAGCCCGCACGAGAGCGAGAGCCAGTGCTCGCGGCGGAAGCGCTCGCGCTCGTCCGCACCGTAGAGCTGGGCGAAGATGACGGAAATGCCCGTGCACGCGCCTGTGATCATAAAGAGGAAAAGGTTCATCACCGAGCCCGCAACGCCGACAGCGGCGAACTCCAAATCGCCCGCAAAGCGCCCGAGGATAAAGGCGTCCACCGTATTGCAGAGCTGCTGCAAAATATTGCCCATGATGAGTGGTGCGGCCAGGCGCAGCAGATGCTGCGGGATGCTGCCGCTCGTTAGATCGTAAGAGCGTGCCATAGTTTCCCCCATTTCCAAGGATTTGACAACAGCATACACCCGCGCTATTCTTTGCGTAAACCGATGATCCATCAAACCATCTTTGACAATTTCGCAAAGGAGAACGCCATGGAACTCGATCGCTACCGCGCGCTCGTCTGCGCCATTGAGACAGGAAGTCTGTCCGCCGCCGCGGAGGCGCTGCAATACACGCCCTCCGGCATGAGCCGCATGGTCGCGGCGCTTGAGGAGGAGACGGGCGTTCCGCTCCTGCTGCGCGGGCTGGATGTCGGCACAGTTACCGTCGGCACGGCATACAGCGCGTTTTATTCGCCGCTCGCGCGCATCATATCGGATTTCCACGCGCGCTACGGCGGCATTCAGGTGCAGCTGCGCGGTGGGTACAGCACAGAGCTGATCACACCGCTCAACGCGCACCAACTCGATCTGTGCTTCATCTCCGCGCGCGAGGGTGGGCACGACTGGCTCCCCATCGGCTACGATGAGCTGACGGCCTGGGTTCCCGCTGCGCATCCGACGGCATGGCTGCCCGCGCTGCCGGTCGCGGCGTTCGCCAAAGAGCCGTACATCGCGACCTATCCTGACAAGGACATCGACAACGCGCGCAGACCGCCGCTTCGGTTATGCGGCCATCCCGCTCGCCGTGCTGCTCGCCTTCTCTCGTCTTTATTTATATGTGCACTTTCCGAGCGACGTGTTCGCCGGCGCGGTGCTGGGGCTTGTGATTGGTGAGCTCGTCTCCCGTTATGCTTCAAAGCTCTTTCAAAAGCGCGGATAATGGTGCAGCCCCCTTCGCACAGGGCAAACTTCTTATTATTTCCAGATAAAATTAGGGTTCTTTTAAGGTGCTGTTCATACTGTATTCATATTCCCTGTGTAGTCTAAGCGCCGGTACAACAGAAAGGGTGATAATTTGAACAAAACATTTGGCAAAAAGGCCGGGGTGCAGATTCTTTTTCTGCTGCTTGGCCTCGCATTTCTCGTCTGCGGTGTGATGCGCGGCGAGGCGGACACGGTGCTGAACAAGGCGATCAAACTATGTCTGGAGTGTGTGGGCATTGGATAAGAAAAAACCGTTTTCCTTTCTGCTCGCCCGCTGGCGCGGACTGGTCCAGGCCTGCGCGGCTCTGCTGACGAATCTGCACCTGCCGAACTTCCTCACGGGTACGCTCTATCGCGGCGCAGGCAAGACCGTGTGCGTGCCGGGACTGAACTGCTACTCTTGCCCGGGTGCGGCGGGCGCGTGTCCCATCGGCTCGTTTCAGGCTGTCGTCGGCTCGTCGAAATTCAGCTTTTCCTATTACATCACCGGCATCCTCATCCTGCTCGGCGTGCTGCTGGGCCGCTTCATCTGCGGTTTCCTCTGCCCGTTCGGCTGGTTTCAGGAGCTGCTGCACAAGATCCCGACCAAAAAGCTCTCCACCAAGCGCCTAAAGCCGCTGACCTACCTCAAATACGTCATCTTGGTGGTGATGGTCTTCCTGCTTCCGGTGCTCGTGGTGAACGAAGCTGGCATGGGCGACCCGTTCTTCTGCAAATATCTCTGCCCGCAGGGCGTTCTGGAAGGCGCCATCCCGCTCTCGCTTGTCAACAGCAGCATCCGTGCCGCGCTCGGCAAGCTCTTTTCGTGGAAGCTCTGCGTGCTCATCACGGTCGTTGTGCTGAGCGTCATCTTCTACCGCCCGTTCTGCAAGTGGCTCTGCCCGCTCGGCGCGTTCTACGCGCTCTTCAACCGCGTGTCGCTGCTGTCGATGCACGTTGACGAGAGCAAATGCGTCTCCTGCGGCAAGTGCGCAAGGACCTGTCCCATGGACGTGGATGTGACCAAAACGCCGAACCACAGCGAATGTATCCGCTGCGGCAAATGCGTGACCGCCTGCCCGACGGAGGCCGTCCGCTTCCGCTACGCCTTCGGCAGCGGCGGAGCATGTTCCAAATTGTCTCAAAAACCGATCATTGAAGAAAACAAAGGAGAATAAACCATGAATTTTAAGAAGATCATTACGCTGCTGCTCGCCTTTACGCTGACGCTTTCCCTCGCCGCCTGCGGCAGCAAGGGCGACGGCAAGGGCGATGGCGATGCGCAGGGCGCGACCGCCGAGGAGATCTACGCCCAGATCCAGGAGCTCGCCGACAAGGAAAACGCCATCATGGAAGAGAACCTTGAGCTGTGGCAGAAGCTCTTCGCCGCCATGAACGAAAAGCGCGACGAGATCCCCGATGAATCGAACTACGGCGCTTACCTGCTTGCCGCCCTCGACCTTGTGAAGGATCAGTTCACCGAGGACGAACTCAAGACGCTGACCGAAGGCTCCGAGCAGATCCGCGACCTTGAAGACCAGATCCAGCCCCTGCAGGAGCAGTACGCCGCACTTCAGCCCGCAGGCGACGGTGAAAACGGCGACATGAGCGCCGCCGTTCCGACCTTCCCCACCTTCACCGGCAAGGACCTTGACGGCAACGACGTGGACAGCAGCATCTTCTCCCAGAACGCTGTGACGGTCGTGAACTTCTGGTTCAGCGGCTGCAAGCCCTGCGTGGCGGAGCTTGGCGATCTGAACACCCTCAACGAGACGCTCAAGAAGCAGGGCGGCGCGCTCATCGGCATCAACGTCGATACCCTCGACGGCAACGCCGATGCGATCAGCACGGCCAAGAGTCTGCTTGAATCCAAGGGCGCAAGCTACCAGAACATCTACTTCCCCTCCGACAGCGCAGCCGGCGACTTTGCGGGCGACATCATGGCCTTCCCGACCACCTATGTCATCGACCGCAGCGGCGCCATCGTCGGTGAGGCGATGCTCGGCGGCATCGACAACGAGGACAACATGGCAGCGCTCCAGAAGCTGATCGACCAGGCCCTCGCAAACGACAGCGCAAAGTAAGCTTTCCATCACAGCAAAAATACGCCCCGCGGATCATCCGCGGGGCGTATTTTGTTTCTCTCTATCTTTTTACCCAAGCGATACCTCGCGGTAGAACGCGGCGTATGCCGCCTCCTGATAGGGGCGCAGCGCAAGGTTGCCAAGGCCGAACGTCAGCGAGCTGAGGATCATCCAGCCGATGAAACTGAATTGCAGGCAGAACAGCCGCCAGCGGTTGCCCTCCATCATCGCCTTCGAGCCCTTCATCGCCTCGCCCGGCGCCATGTCCGGGTGCTCGGCCAAAATGTAGTCCGTCATCGCGTAGGTGTAGCCCATAATCAGTCCCGGAATGACGAGCAGGATCGTCCCCAGCAGAATATAGAGGCCCTTCCAAAGCCGCGTCAGCGTCGTCGTCTTCCAGTTCGGAAGATAGGCGAACAGCGCCTCAAAGCCCGGCTCCGTGCGGTCGACAAGGCCGAGGTTATATTTGGCATACCCCACGCCCACGATGCTGCCGAGGATGAAGTACGCCGCCGCCAACACGAGCGCGATCACGATGAGATAGACCACACCGCCGACGAGCAGTCCGCTCCACTTCGGGTCCAAACCGTAGCCTGTGGAGTAAATCGTCTGTCCGCCGTAGCCAAACGTCGTCGACACGCCCGAGGACACATCGTAATTGAATTTGACCTCCGGACCGCCGCTCCCTGCGCCGCCGAGCAGCACCGCCACAAGGCCGATCAGAATGGCGATGGGCCACTTGCCGCGCAGCGCCTCGCGCGCCGCCTGCCGAAAATCCGCCGCAAGCTTCATAAATTCTCCTCTCCGCCCTCCGCATGGGAGGGTCTCTCTCAAATCTTCTTGCTTCTGCTTATTTAGACGCATTCCGCGCCCGTTTTGTTTCACCGGGCGCCAAATTTTCTCGCATTCATGATATCATATGCCGCTGGGAATGGGAATCTCTCTTCTTTCTTTTCCTTGCAAGTCGTTTCCGCCTCTGCTAAAATACCAGAAAACGACAATGGAGGAGACGCATGAGACCAAGCGAACTGCTCGCCGCGCTGCACACGGCGGAAAAATTGAAGGACACCACCCGCCACTGCTACACCTCCGGCGGGCGGCACGAGAGCGTTGCCGAGCACAGCTGGCGCATCGCACTGATGGCGTTTTTCCTGCGCGATGAATTTCCCGAGGCCGACATGGACAAGGTGACGCGCATGTGCCTCATCCACGACCTCGGCGAGTGCTTCACGGGCGATATCCCAGCCTTTGACAAGACCGCACAGGACGAATCGACGGAGGAAGCGCTGCTCTACCAGTGGGTCGCATCGCTTCCCTCCCCCTGCCGCGAGGAGATGCGCGCACTCTACGACGAGATGGCCGCGCTCGAAACCCAGGAGGCCCAAATCTACAAGGCGCTCGACAAGCTCGAGGCCGTGATCTCCCACAACGAGTCCGACATTTCGACCTGGGAGGACCACGAATACGACCTCCAGCTCACCTACGGCGAGCAGAACGTCGCCTTTTCGCCCTACCTGACGGCGCTTCGTCAGGCTGTCCGGCAGGAATCGCTCGACAAGATCGCACGCGAGGGTGACCGGCGCAAATAAAATCTTTCGCAGCCCATGTACAGCAAAAAGCACTTCCCGCCGCTGGCGGGAAGTGCTTTTCTATGTCTTTTATTCCACGATCTCCGCGTCCAGCAGGTCAAGGATCGCCTGGTCGGCGCTCCAGAAGTAGGACTCCTCGCCGAGAAGCTCGGTGATGCCGGCACGGTCAAAGTAGGTGCGTACCGCCTCGGTCATGCCGCAGCAGGCGACCGTCTTGCCCTGACTCTTGAGCGCCTCACACAGTTCGAGCATCGCCTGCGCGCCCGAAACGTCCACGCTCGGCATACCGCGCATCGACAAGATGATGTGGTCGTACTGCGGCATCTCCGCCATGCGGTGGTTGAACTCATCCACCGCGCCGAAGAAGAGCGCGCCCGTGATGTACGCCACGCCGGAGGTCTCAAGAATGGGGGGCTTACCCTCCACCGAGCGCAGCTTGTTCGCGTCGATATCGGAGAAATTCACATGGATATGACTCGACTTCGCCATGTACAAAATGGCGGAGTATACCACGCCGAGCAGGATCGCGACCGTCAGGTCAAAGACGACCGTTGCGAGCATCGTGATCAAAAACTGGCTGATACCGGACTTGAACTTGTGGCGGAAGATGTAGCGGATGCCCTCCCAGTCGTTCATGCGCCACGCCGTGACCATCAGCACACCTGCGAGCGCCGAGAGCGGCAGGCGCGCCATCACGCCGCCGAGCAGGAACATCGAGGCAAGCAGGAACAGCGAATGGAACACGCTCGTAAGGCGCGTCTGCTGGCCGGACTTGACCGCGACGCTCGTGCGTGCGATGGCTGCGGTCGCGGGAACACCGCCAAAAAGCGGCAGCAGAATATTACCCACGCCCTGTGCGATCAGCTCCTGATCGGCGTTGAACGCTTCGCCCTTCATGCGCGAGGCCGACGCGCCGCAAAGCAGGCTCTCGATCATGCCGAGCGCCGCGATTGTCACAACAGGAGAAGCAAGATCCTCGAGCATTGAAAGGCTCAGACCGCGAAGGGACAGGCGGTCACTGAGCAGGAGTGTTTTCGGGATATCACCCACCATGGCAAGCTGATTCATACCGGCAAACGACGCCACGATCGTTGCAAGAATGATACCGACAAGCGAACCGGGCACACGCGCGCCCCATTTTTTCGGCCAGAAGACCATCACCAGCACGACGAGAAGGCCGATGAGCACTGCCTGCATGTTCGGATGGAAGCCAAGACGGCCATAGGACGCGATCTTTTCCAAATTCGAGCCTCCCTCCGACACCGTGCCGAAGAAGTTGTCGATCTGCCCCATCGCAATAATAATGGCAATGCCCGAGGTGAAGCCCATGATGACGGGCATCGGGATGAAGCTAATTAAGCGACCCAGCTTGAAGACGCCCGCAAGCAGCAGCAGAACGCCCGCGGCGAAGCAGGCGAAAAACACGCCCTGCAGGCCGTATTCCGCGACGATGCCGACGAGCACCGCGCTCATCGCGCCCGTCGGGCCCGAGATCTGGTACGACGCGCCGCCGAGAATGGCGATGACCACGCCCGCGATGATGGCCGTGACAAGCCCGGACGCCGCGCTCGCGCCGGATGAAACGCCGAACGCCAATGCCAGCGGCAGCGCGACAGCGCAGACCGTCAGGCCCGCCATCATGTCGGCGAGCAGCTTTTTCGAGTTGTAGCCTGCAAATTCCTGCTTCAGGCTGCGAAAAAAGGCAGAAAACATATTGATCCTCCTAAAAAACACATGCCTGTTTACTATACCATCTGCCCCGCGCCCGTGCCAGTAGTAAAAGGGACGGTTTTTAACGAGATTTTAACACTAATGCGTCGGTTTTGCACAAACAAAGTCAAAATCCTGACCGAAACGGCAAAAAAGCGCCGCGTCCCGAAGAAAATACGGGACGCGGCGCTTTCTGTTTCGCCGGATTTACTTGAATTTTTTGCCGTCCTCGAACGCGCTGGCGACCTTCTCGCCCAAGACATAATAGCCGTGGTTGGCGTAGTCAAAGGTGATAACGTGCAGCTTTTCGACAGCGAGCTTGCCGTTTTCGTCGAGCGCGCGCAGGAGCTCGTCGATCACCGGCGCGTCCACATGCTCGCTCTTCGTCACGTGGAAGCCCGCGCGCGCCACCTTGTCGGGCACGCTGTTACCGGACTCGATGCCCACATAGTCACCGCATGCTCTGCGTCGCCCATGCTCACGGTGAACGCACCGCGCTTTAAGATGTTCTTCACGGTCTTGTGGCCGCCGCTTAAATACATTGCGATGATGAGCACGGGCTGTGGATAGACCTAGGGCTGTGCGCAAAAATTCTTTCTCATGTCGAAATCCCTCCAAAATAAATCTGTCAATTGATTTTATGGCCCGATCTTTTCAAGCTTCGCGCGCAGCGAAATGCTGCGCGGCGTTCCCATGCCGTCAAACTGGATGACGTGCGCGCCCTTGTTCAGGTCCACGTCCAGCACCGTTCCCTCGCCGAACACCGCGTGGCGCACGCGCTGCCCGATGGGCAGCGTGCCGTCGCCGTCGTCCTCGCGCAGATACTTGTCTCGCCGCGCGACGTCATCCGCCGCTTCACGCAGAAGCGTCTCGTCAACCTCGTGCGTGAACGACAGAAGCTCGCGGTCGATATCCAGCAGAAAGCGCGAGGGATAGCGCGGCGAGCCGTCAAAATTCCACCCGTCGGCCTCGGAGAGGTAAAGCCCCTTCTCCGCGCGCGTCAGCGCAACGAAAGCGAGCCGCCGCTCCTCCTCCATGCCGGGGAGCGTTCGCACCTTGCGCGAGGGGAAAATGCCCTCGTTCATGCCGCAGAGGAACACATACGGGAATTCGAGGCCCTTCGCCGCGTGGACGGTCATCAGCTTCACCTTGTCGCCCTGCTCGGCGACATCGCCGTTGCTGAAAAGCGCGATGCGGGCGAGGTAATGCTCCATCGTGCTCTCCTCGCCGCAGCTCGTCTCGTATTCGTAGATGGACTGCTTGAGCTCGGCCAGATCGTCCAGCCGCTCCTGACTGCCCTCGGTGCGCAGCGCCTTTTCATACCCGCTCTTGTCCAGAATATCCGAGAGCACCTCAGAGATGGGCTGACCCTGATACGAGTGCGAAAAGCGCTCGATCAGATCGACGAACTGCTTTGCCTTCGTGCCGCTGAACACGCTGTCTTCGAGGTGGTTTTTGAGCGTTACATAGAGGCTCGTCCCCTCTTTTTCCGCCGTCTCCTGTAAAAACGCCATGCGCCGCTTGCCGAGGTTCCGCTTCGGCGCGTTGGCAATGCGCCGGAACGACAGATCGTCCTGATAGGCGATCATCCGCAAATATGAAAGTGCGTCCTTGATCTCCATGCGGTCGAAAAACTGCACGCCGGAGTAGATCGTATAGGGAATTTTTTCGTGCATCAACACCTCTTCCACCGCGCGCGTCACATAGTGCGCGCGGTAGAGGACGGTCATATCCCGCAGCGGCACGCCGCGATCATGCAGCCGCTGCATCTCGCCCGCCATCCAATGCGCCTCTGCCTCCTGCGTGTCGGCAAAGTGGCAGACGACCTTCTCGCCCGAGGGCTTCGTCGGGAGCAGGTCTTTTTTGATGCGGTGGCCGTTTTTTGCGATCAGCGAGTTCGCCGCCGCCAAAATCTCCGGCGTGGAACGGTAGTTTTCCATCATCATGATGGTCTGCACGTTTGGAAAGACCTTGTCGAAATCCAGAAGATATTTGACGTTCGCGCCGCGCCAGGTGTAGATCGTCTGGTCCGGGTCGCCCACGATGAAGAGGTTGCCGTGATAGCCGCACAGCACCTCCATCAGCTCATATTGCAGCGCGTCGATATCCTGAAACTCGTCGATCATGATGTATTCGAGCCGCTGCTGCCACTTGAGCCTGATGTCCTCGTGCTGCTCGAAAATATAGAGCGAGAACTTGATGAGGTCGTTGTAGTCGAGGCCGAAGCACTTTTTCTCCTGATAGAGATAGCCGTAGAAGATGATGTCCCCCGCCGTGTCGGCGCGCTCGTACTTTTCGCGCAGCGTGTCGAGCGACATCGTGATCATGTCCTTATAATACTCCGGCTCCTTGAAGAGCTTGCGGATCTCGATCATGTCCCGTGCGGCGGAATAGGTCATGTCGCGCAGTGTGAGGCCGCGCTCTTCGTAGATGATGCCGAGCATCGCGTCGATGTCGGAATTATCCAGCACCAGAAAGCTCTTCGGGTACTGCACCGCATGGCTGTCCTCCTGCAAAACGGAGACACAGAAGCCGTGGAACGTGTTGATATAGCCCGTGTCGTTGTCGCCGGTCAAGGCGTGGATACGCTGGCGCATCTCGTTGGCTGACTTGTTCGTAAACGTCACGCACAGGATGTTCCCCGGCAGGATGCCGAGCTCGTTGACAAGATACGCAAAGCGGTGCGACAGCGCACGCGTCTTACCCGAGCCCGCGCCCGCGATGACGCGGACATACCCCTCCGTCGCCGTGACGGCCTCGTGCTGCGCGCGGTTCAGTCCCGCAAGCAGATGCTCCATGCGCTGTCCCCTCCCCTCTGCAAATTTCTCAATGGCGGTATTATAGCACGGTTTTAATAGTCGAACAAGTGTTTGCTTGAAAACTTCTTCTCTATTGCACGGCGAGCTTGCTGCTTCAAGCTTCATTCCACCGCAAAATGTGCGGCAGGAGCTTTTCAAGAAGCGCGTCACGGTTCTGCTCGTCAATGAAGACAAGCTCCGCGTTCTCATGCCCGCGCACGGCGCGCAGGAACGGTGTGTCCTTCGGCTTGACCGCGGCCAGCACCGGCGTGTCGCCGTCCAGTGCGCACAGCACCGCGGACTGGAACACCTTGGCGTCATTTTCGAGAAAGCCGAGCTCGTCCATCAAAATGATGCCGCCTTCCGGCGCGGACTCGATGAGCTGTGCGCCGAGCGTGTCGAACACCTCCGGATGGCGGATGCTCGAGCGGCTGTCGCACGTCCCGACAAGATTCGCCGTCTCGTTGCGCCGCTCGCCCTCACTCTGCAATGTGGGATAGAGGTAAATCGGAAAAAAGCCGTTCTCATCCGCGACCGGCAGCCGCTTTGTCACAAAGCCGCCGACCTCCCGCGTACTATGCTCCAGCAGGCGGCGGATCAGCGTCGACTTGCCGACGCCGCGCTCCCCGCAGATCAAAAGATGCCGTTTCATACTGCTTCCTCCTTCGAAATAGCCGCCGTCTCAATGGTGAAGGCACAACGCCTTTTCGTGCAGGACAGCCTCCGTGCTCCCCGCCGTGTACTCGCCGAGGCTTACCTTTCCCGCGCTGAAGCGGTGATGCGAATAGTCCCGCTTGACGAGGAAAATCTTTCTGCGGCACTGCTTTCTCGCGATGCGCAGCGTGTCCTCCGTGCGGCCAAAGAGGCAGAACACCATCGCGTCGTAGGGCTCTTTCGGCGTGAGCGCCTCCACATCGCCGCAGATCGCGATGACGCCCTCTATCAGGTGGGCTTTCAGCGTTTTGATGGCCAGCGCATCCGCGTCCACCGCCGTGACATGGCGGCAGTACGGCTTCAGAGCAAGGCTCAGCTCGCCGATGCCGCAGCCCGCGTCGCAGACGTGCGCGTTTTCTGGGAGCTACGGCGTGATCTTCTCCGCGATGGTCTCATAATAGCGGTTCATCGCCGCCGCATCACGCAAAAACGCAATGCTCTCGTCCGTCCACTGCATGCCGCATTCTCCTTTTCCCATTCAACCTGTTTCACGGGCAAACCGATACCAGCACAAAGCACCGCTTTCACGCAAGACAAAGCCACTGAATATTATAGAATCACTATAATTCGCCGTGCCGTCTGTTGTCAAGGTACAGCGAGTACCGGTGTCGTTTGAAAGCGCCGTTGCTATTTTTAATCGCTGACTCAAAGAGGATCTTTCAGAAAAAACAGCAGGAAGCCGGTGCGATACGCCGGCTTCCTGCTGTTTCTGATTTTTATAGAGGCTCAGCCCTTTTTGAAGAATGCGACCGCCACCACGCCGGGGCCCGTGTGCGTGCCGATCACGCTGCAAATGAGCGTGGAGTCGAGCGAGTCCGCCTTGTCCTGCCAGATGTCGCGGCTGTCCTCGACATATTTTTTGAGATACGAATCGCTCAGCCCGCTGTATCCGAGGATGATCGGCTCGTCGAAGTCGATGCCGCCGCTCTCGTGAATTTTCTGTACGAGCAGGTTGTTGCCCTGCTTCGACCCTCTCGCCTTGCCGATAACCTGAATTTCGCCGTCGACCACGGTGATGACCGGCTTGATGTTGAGAAGTCCGCCCGCAAACGCGACAGTCTTCGAGATACGCCCGCCCTTTTTGAGGTATTCGAGCGTGTCGAGCAGTGCGATGAGGCAAATTTCGTCGCGCTTTTTCTCCAGCGTTTCGGCGATGGTCTTCGCGTCCATGCCCTTGTCCGCGCACTCGAGCGCGTACTCGGCGAGGATGCCAGAGCCGATAGCCGCGCTCTTGCTGTCCACAACGTAGATGTTGTCGTACTCCGCCGCGGCGATGCACGCGCTCTGATACGTGCCGGAGAACTTCGACGCGAGCGTCACAACGACCGCGCTGTCGCCCACCGACGCAACGTCGGAGAAGATCGCGTCGAATGCCGCGGGCGACGCCTGACTGGTCGTCGGCAGCTCGTCGCTCTCGACAAGCCGCTCATAAAAGCGGTGCTTGTCGATGGTCACGCCGTCGATGAACTCCTCCGCGCCAAAATGCACCGTGAGCGGCACGATGCGAAAACGGTCCTTCATGCGCTCGGGCATGTCGACCGTCGAATCCACAATGATCTGAACACTCATGCTTTTCCTCCGTTATTGTTCGTCGCGGGCGGCTCTGTCGCCCGCGGTCTTCTTATGGGTATAAATCCGTTCCAAATTCTCGCTCACGAGCGCGAGCGCGCGGTACATCGTCTGCCGCTCGGCCTCGCTCAGGCCCTCAGATGCCGCCTCGACGATGCGCATGATCTTCTCCCCGATCGCGCGGCCGACCGCCTTGCCCCGCTCCGTCAGGCGCAGTGGGCTCTTATAGCGCTTGCCCGCGCCGCTTGCGCAGGTGATGTAACCGTTTTTCTCGAGGTCGTCCAGCGAGCGGGAGATAGCCGCCTTGTCCTCGTCGCAGCGCTCGCAGAGCTCGGCGGCTGTCATGCCATCCTGCTGGGAGAGGTAGTAGAGGCAGGACACATGCGGCCCTTTCAGTTCGAAGTCCGCCATTTCGTCCGCCTTGATGCGCTTGATGCTGCGGCTGATACGCGTGATCAGGACGGTAAAGGTCTCAAAGCGCTCCTCCATTGGTAATTCTCCTTTTTCCTATTTGTTGACAAATCAACAAGCTCGTTTATCATAGCGCATCATTGTTGACTTGTCAACAAGTTTATTTAAAAAGGAAGTGCCCTTACGATAGGCACTTCCTTTTTTTGTCGATTTTACGCGATTCTACCGCCGCTCAAATTGTACTCCGCGGTGATGTTGTTCCCGTCTTTGTCGTAAAACCGCAGCGTGCTGCGGTCGAAGTCATAATCGCCGAGCTGTGGAGAAAGCTCTGTGCAGAACAGGAAATGCGTCTTTCCCTCCGCATTTTCCATCGTGCAGGTCTCGCCGTTCTGCGTCATAGTGATTTTTGCGATGCGGCCGGTCACATCGCGCCCGCCAAAGAGGTAGTAGGCTTTGTCGCCGCTAAACATAACGCCGTCACGGAAGCTCCCGCCGCCGTAGCCGAGGTGCACAATCTTGTAGCGGCCAAGGATATTCCGTTCCAGCTTGACATAGCCCAGATCTATGTCCTCGCCGATCTCCATGAGATACCACACCGTATTTTCGAGTTCAACACTGTCGTACACCCGAATACTCGGCGAGAGGGGCTTGGGCCTGCCGATATTGTAAAAATCACAGATATGATCCGGCAGCGTCGCCGGGTCCAGCGGAAAGGTCGTGCTCCGGATGATCCCCACGGCGCACAAGGCCAATATCAGCACTGAAAGTATGGTAATGCTCACTTTCTTGCCTGTTTTCATATTGTTCTTCTTTTTTGTTCAGGGGGAACTCAGAATGCCACGTGCATGAACAGTGCTACGCAGCACAGGATGACCGCGAGCGGCACGTAGACGAAGCGGCCCACGTTGTACCACAGCGCACCGCGCTCTTTCTTGCTGCCGGTGTTCACGGCGGCAAGCAGCTCGTCCTTTTTCATCACGTAGAACCACGAGATCGCGCCGAGCGTCGCGCCGATGGGGATAATATAGATGGAAACAAGGTCCATCCACGGGCCCCACTTGCTGATGGGCTCCATGAAAATGCCGATGCCGAGGCACAGCACACACAGGATCGCCAGCACCGCCGTGCGGCTGAGCTTGGGGAACTTGTGCAGCAGCGATTCCGCCACGGCCTCGAACATGTTCTGCAGCGAGCTCACGCCCGCGAAGATCATCGCAAGGTAGAGGATGATGGCGAACAGCCGCCCCATCGGGATATCCTGTAAAATGGTCGGCAGCGTAACGAACAGCAGGCTCGGGCCCGCGCCGACGTCCAGCCCGTAGGAGAAGCATGCGGGGATGATGACGAGCGCCGCAACGACGGCGGCGATCGTGTCAAACAGCGCCGTGTGCTGCGCGACGCCGACGACGTCCTCGTCCTTCGAGAGGTACGCGCCGTACACGATCATGCCGCTGCCCGTGACGGAGAGGGAGAAGAACGCCTGTCCCATCGCCCAGATCCAGATCATCGGGTCCTTGAGCGCTTCCCAGCGCGGAGTGAACATGAAGCGATAGCCCTCGCTCACGCCCGGCAGCATCGCCACGCGCACCGCGAGGATCAGGAAGATGATGAAAAACAGCGGCATCATGATCTTGTTGGTTTTTTCGATGCTGTGCGCGCCCAAATAGAGCGTCAGCAGCGTCCCCACGACCACGATGATGTGGTACGGAATGACGGAATACGGTGTGGAGGAGAACGTGCCGAACCACGACGCGGTGTCCGCCGTCATCAGCGTGCCGACGAGCGAATCCACCAGCGCCTTTAAGATGTACGTGACGATGACCGCGTAGCCGAACGCAATGCACAGCGAGCCCGCGAGCGGCAGCCAGCCAAGAAGGCCTCCGGCCTTGCCTGCGCCCTTGCCGCGCGTCGACCATGCCTTTTCATACGCGCCGAGTGTGCCCGTCGCCGCGTGGCGGCCCATGGCGAACTCCGCGGGCAGACCCACGTAGCTGAAAATGAAAATAAACAGCAGATAAATGAGCAAAAATGCTCCGCCGCCGTTGCTGCCAAGCTTGTTGGGAAAGCCCCAGACGTTCGCCATGCCGACCGCTGAACCGACGGACGCCAGAATAAAGCCCCACCGGCTCGCAAAGTTTTTGGTGTTCTTCATGTTTTCTCCCATCCAGGTGAAAAAATAACCGCGTAAGCATTCCTCGGCTCACGCGGGCATCAGCCTGTCTCTCATCAGATTTTGTACGCAGGATACACAACGCATGAAAATTCCTGCTCTTATATTTTATACATTTTAATGCCGCTGCACAAAAAAGTCAAGCGCTCGAGCGGTTTATATTATGGCTGTTCCAGCCTTTTCCTCACCGGCGCGCGTTCTTCCCGCACCGCGGCGCAAGGGTCTCGTAACAGCATCGCAGTAGATTTGTTCATATCTTTTATGATATGATCGCCGTACCAAAAGGAAAATGAGGCATTACAGGAGGATCATGATGAGCGCCTGCATCTTTTTCGCTTCCGATGCGCCGCTGCCGGAGGTCTTTCCTCCGCCGGAGTACGACTACCTCGCCATCAATGTGGACGACGGTACGATCGACGATGGCGGCGCGGACGACAACTTCGCGCTGCGCACTTACCCAGACAGTTTTCTCTATACCGACAAAGCCTTTGCCGTCTGCCTCGACTGGGCCTACTATACCGAGGGCCGCGCGCGGCAGCTGATCGACTACATTGGCTCTGCCCTCGAATCCGCGCCCTGCGTGGAACTCTGGCACGTCTGGCAGGGCGGCTTCTACTTGTTCGAGGAGCGTCCCGTCGTTCACCGCGCTGCTGTGCGATTCGATGAATTCGTCGTAGACGATCTGCGCGAGCTCGGCGAAACTGACCTCTGGAACAGCAAGGAGACAAACCGGTTATCATTTTACTGCCTGACCGTCACACGGTGAGCAGTATTTTCCATACTTTACAAAACGAGATGACTCCCATGTCTCATTACACCACATTCTCCGAAGCAGGCCGCCTTGTGGATGCCGGCCGCCGTGCACCGTTTCTCCTGACGCTGTGTGAGGAGGATGAAAACGAGCTGCACATCACCATCTGCTGCGCTAAAGCGGAGCCAAATGCACAGACTCCGTCCACAGGAAATGCCGCCCTCGACGACATTCTCGCGCACTGTACGCCGCTGTGCCCCGATGAAAACGCCAAGATCGAGCTCATCTTTGAAAATTACCTGCTCCATCAGGTGCGCAACGAATCCTACTGCGTATTTGACGCAGACGAAGTCCACAGCGGCACCTATCTTTGCACGTTCGAACGGTCCAAACTGCTCGACTATCTTCCCCATGCCATTGATGTCCATCTTATACCCGATGGAACGGACGCTCCCGCATCGTGGAAGCACTACGGCATTTACACGCAGAATCAGAGCATCGACATCGTTGCCCCGTCCGAGCCCACGGTGCGCACGTCCTTTTGAAGTACACGCGCATATATTATGTCAACAGATGTTCTATTCCATAAGACAGTCAAAAAGAAAAAGCCCGTGTCGTGAGACACGGGCTTTTTGAACCTCGTAAAGGGGTGAGATTACTTGATCTCGACCTTCGCGCCAGCCTCTTCGAGCTGCTTCTTGAAGTTCTCGGCATCCTCCTTGGACACGCCCTCCTTCAGAGCCTTCGGAGCGGACTCGACGAAAGCCTTGGCCTCGGCCAGACCCAGACCAGCGATCTCGCGGACAGCCTTGATAACCTTGATCTTGGCAGCAGCGTCGAAACCGGCGAGGACGACGTCGAACTCGGTCTTCTCCTCGGCAGCGGGGGCAGCACCGCCGGCAGCGGGAGCAGCCATAGCAGCGGCGGAAACGCCGAACTCTTCCTCGAGAGCATGGACGAGCTCAGAGAGCTCCAGGACGGTAAGGCCCTTGATTTCTTCGATCATAGCGGTAACTTTCTCGCTCATTGTAATGATCCTCCAATTTTAAGATATTTGTTTTAGTTTTTGAGTTGGGTGCAGACGATTACTCTGCGGAAGCTTCCTCGGCGGGAGCACCGTTCTTCTCGGCGATCTGCTTGAGGACGCAAGCCAGGCCCGAAATGGGAGCCAGCATGGTGCCAAGCACCTGTGCCTGCAGGACGGGCAGTGCGGGGATCGCGGCCAGAGCATTGACGGTGGCCATGTCGACGACCTTGCCGTCCATGAAGCCGCCCTTGATCTCGAACTTACCGTTGAGCTTCTTGGCAAAGTCGGCGATCACGCGCGCGGGGGCGACGGGATCGGCAGCGATGGCAAGAGACGTGGTACCGTTCAGCTGATCATCGAGCTCATTGAGGCCGACGTTGTTGAAAGCAAAGCGGAGCAGGGTGTTCTTGACAACTGCATACTCGACATCGTTCTTACGGCACTCAGCGCGGAGCTCGGTGTCTTCCGCGACGGTGATGCCCTTGTAGTCAACGATAACGCCGGCAGCTGCGCCCTGCAGCTTCTCGGTCAGAGAGGCCACGATCGCCTGCTTTTCAGACAGAACTTTTGCGTTAGGCATTTCTTGAGTTCACCTCCATTGGATTTTGCGGCACGCCTCGCGTGCCAGGGGAAAGAGGCGTTCTAAAAAGGAAACCGTCCTCATGCAGGACATGAGGACGGTAAAGCAATCAATAAATGTTTGCCATCCTCGGCAGGACTTACGAGACGAATCTCACCTGCTGTCTTTGGAACGCTCTAATAGTATATCCAGAGTTGGCAGCATTGTCAACCCCAAATATCGTTTTTTCCGCAAAATACCCCATATTTGCGCCACGCACAGCGCAAATCAACTTAAATCACAATTTGCCGCGACATGCGCGCCAAAAATAATCCAATTTGATTTTTCTGACGACATGCGCGTCAGAAAAATACCGCGGCTCAGCCGCGATCGCGCGGCGACACCAGTTCGCAAACTGGTGAGGGGGAATCTAAAGGGGGGGACAGCGTCCCCCTCTTTAAGTTTTCTTAGATCTTTGCGGTGTTCATCTTGACGCCGGGGCCCATGGTGGAGGCGGCGACGCAGGACTTGATATACTGGCCCTTGGAAGCGGCGGGCTTGGCCTTGATGATAGCACCCATGAGAGCGTTGAAGTTCTCAGCGAGCTTCTCGGGGCCGAAGGAAACCTTACCGATGGGGCAGTGGATGATGTTGGTCTTGTCGAGACGATACTCGACCTTACCGGCCTTGGACTCCTGAACAGCCTTGGCGACGTCGGGAGTGACGGTACCGGCCTTCGGGGACGGCATCAGGCCCTTAGGACCGAGCACCTTACCGAGACGGCCGACAACACCCATCATGTCAGGGGAAGCGACGACGACGTCGAAGTCGAACCAGTTTTCCTTCTGGATCTTCTCGACGAGGTCCATCTCGCCGACATAGTCAGCGCCGGCAGCCTTGGCAGCCTCAGCCTTGTCGCCCTTGGCGAAGACGAGAACGCGGACGTTCTTGCCGGTGCCGTTGGGGAGGACGATGGCGCCGCGGACCTGCTGGTCAGCGTGACGGGAGTCGACGCCCAGCTTGACGTGCAGCTCGACGGTCTCGTCGAACTTCGCGGAAGCGGTCTTGCAGATCAGGCCGAAGCCCTCTGCGGCGTCATACTGAGTGTTCTTTTCGATCTGCTTTGCAGCATCCTGATACTTTTTACCTCTAAACATTGTTCACACCCTCCTTATTCTTCGACGACAACGCCCATGGAGCGTGCGGTACCGGCGATCATGCTCATCGCGGACTCGAGAGTGCTCGCGTTGAGGTCACGCATCTTCATCTCAGCGATCTTCTGGACAGAGGCCTTGGAAATGGTAGCGACCTTGGTCTTGTTGGGGACGCCGGAGCCAGACTCGATGTTGCATTCCTTCTTGATGAGGACGGCAGCGGGAGGAGTCTTGGTGACGAAGGAGAAGGAACGGTCGGCATACACCGTGATGACAACGGGGATGATGAGGCCCATGTCGTTCTTGGTGCGCTCGTTGAATTCCTTGGTGAACGCAGCGATGTTGACGCCGTGCTGACCGAGCGCGGGGCCAACGGGGGGTGCGGGAGTTGCTTTGCCTGCAGGGATCTGCAGCTTAACGTAACCGGTGATCTTCTGTGCCATGAGAGGCACCTCCTTAATATTGAATGTGGTAACGACCGGCGATTCCGGCCGCCCTTGGCGAGACTGAACGTCTCTCCCACGTTTGCCGCATACGCGGCTCATCGCTTTTAGCGGTGATTACGGTTCTACGACCTCGACCTGATCGAGCTCCAGCTCGACCGGCGTTTCGCGTCCGAACATGGACACGACCACGCACACCTTGTTCTTCTCTGCGTCGATCTCTTCGACCGTGCCGAGGAAGGACGAAAGCGGGCCGTCGGTGATCTTGACCTGATCGCCGACATTGTAGCGCACGACGATCTCTCGCCGTTCCATGCCGAGCGCCAGGACTTCCTCTTCCGTCAGAGGAATGGGTTCATTGTTCGCCGTGCCGACAAAGCCGGTCACACCGCGAATGTTGCGGATCAGATGCCAGGTGTCGTCCGTCATAATCATCTTGACGAGCACGTAGCCCGGGAAGACCTTGCGTTCGACTTCCTTCATATCGCCCGAGTCGGTCACTTCCGTGACGGTCTCCAGCGGGATCTGGATGTCGAGGATCATGTCCTCCAGATGACGGTTGGCGACGAACTTCTCGATGGCCGTCTTGACTGCGTTTTCATAGCCGGAGTAAGTATGCGCGACATACCACTTAGCATTATCAGCCATGACTGCTCTCCTGTCAGCCCGCGAGACCGATCAGCAGGTGCACTGCGGAAACGGCCACGTAGTCGAAGATCCAGATGCAGGCGCCGACAACGAGGGAGCACAGCAGCACAGTGCCGGTGTTCTTCGCAGTGGTGGATGCGGTGGGCCATACGACCTTTTTCAGTTCGCTTCTCATTTCACGGAACCACTTGCTGCGGTCCTTTTTCTTCTTTTCTTCTGCCATGTTTCAACAGCCTTTCCTAATTACTTGGTTTCGGTGTGGACGGTGTGCTTCTTGCAGAAGGGGCAGTACTTGTTCAGCTCAAGCTTGTCCGGGGTGTTCTTCTTGTTCTTCATCGTGTTGTAGTTTCTCTGCTTGCACTCGTTGCATCTGAGCGTGATCTTAATGCGCATCTAACGGCACCTCCTTATTTACTCAGCTCCGTTTGCCAAAAGCGGCATGAAGCTGGCGATTGCCTCCCTGCTCTCAAATTTGAGGGGTGCTTTTCCCTTGCGTGCCGAGAAGCAAAAGCGCGCAAAAAGAAAGCCCTCTTTCACAGGTAAGTAAGATGATACCACATGTCATGTCCAGCCGTCAAGCACTTTTTGCACGTTTTTGCAGAAAATCGCGCAGATTTTGCGCTCTTTCCCCTGTTTTTTCTCTCCCGCTGCCTCTCTTGACGCGATTTTTCCGTTTCCGCACGCCACCTCCCTGCCCCGCGCTTGCTTTTTGGGTGAAAATCCTGTATGCTGGCAGTCAAAAGAAACGCTCAGGAGGCAATTTTATGAAAATCATGGCCATCGACTACGGCGACGCGCACACCGGCGTCGCGATCTCCGACCGCACGCTGACGCTCACTGGATTTTCGACCGTTATCACCGCGTACCGGCCCGAAGCGGTCATCGAAAAGCTGCTGCCGCTCATCTCCGAGCACGAGGTCTCAGAGCTCGTGCTCGGCCACCCACTCAACATGGACGGCACGCGCGGCCTCCGCGCAGAAAAGGCCGAGGGCTTTGCCGAGATGCTGCGCGAGGCCACGTCGCTCCCCGTCACGCTCTGGGATGAGCGCCGCACGACCGTCGACGCGCACAATATTCTATTGAATAATGGCAAGCGCGCCAAGGAGCGCAAGAAAACCGTCGACGCCGTCGCGGCGAGCCTGATGCTTGAAGGTTACTTAACCTTCAAAAAACGTCAAGGGTAACATATCACAGCGCGGCAGCGCTGTACTTTGTTCCCCTGCGCCGTGCAGGGGACGCGGTTAAGGGGGATATTCTCTTTCCTCGGAAAGAGAATATCCCCCTTTGACCCCCAAGA
>ERZ1106978.72-NODE-72-length-70506-cov-7.895772_pt1 | contig 70506 bp, 77 predicted proteins | sample MGYA00403689_ERZ1106978 | MGnify/ENA primary metagenome ERZ1106978 (study PRJEB35170, sample SAMEA104062434) | human gut metagenome | biome: human gut; feature: human-associated habitat; material: faeces | place: Denmark | collected 2012-08-02 ...
TTTTAGAATATGAGTGTAATTTTGTCTTGACAAAGGTCACTTCATAACAGGTGATTTGAATTGAACAAACAATTTGATTTATTTCAAAAAATGAAGATTAAAGAAGTATGTGAAAACATAAGTCGTATGACTTATGCCTATATCAATCCAGACACAAAACAACCTACCGTTGTTCCTTCCAAACATTATAAAGATATTCTGGATCAGCCTGTGGAAGTATTGGTTAATGATCAAGTGAAAAAGCAGTTTCTAAATATCATGTTTAAACAAATGAAAGCTTTAAAAGATGAAGAACCCATTCTTTTCAACGAGACTTTGTTGCTGATGGATTTAAATAAAACACCAGATTCATTAGAACTCAACGAAGAAGCAGCACTAAAGATTACGGCAACAGAACTTGTTGAAAATGAAAAAACACAAAAGAAGAAATTTCATCTTGTTGATAATGAATATCTGAATGCTTATGAAAACACAAAGAATGATTCTGAACTTATGGCTCAACTCTTTGGTGAGCAACAGAATGAGCGTGTTTATTCGATCGAACTGGATGAAATATCAAAGTCAAAAGGAGGTAAAAACAATGACTTACAACACTAAAATCTATAATTACAAAAATCTGCATACAGATGATAAACAAATCGTACAGGCACAATTGCTCATGTTTGAAACGATTGAAGACTTGATTACTGAATACACCTATTCCAAAGAAGCATGTACAAATACATTGGAGACTATTTCTTATGAAGAAGGCATCAAAGCTTTAGAAGATGCCAAAGAAAAAATGTACAGTGACATTGTAGAATACATGGTATTTGCGATTGAAGGCTATGAAGAAGATGTAAATGAAGTGGACACGAATGATCCATTTTATGGATTAGAAATAGAATTGGAGGAAATGTAAAATGTTTGAAATTGAAACTCACGAATATAGCAAAGCCAATTTAGAAAGATTGGCTTTTTATTTGGCAGAACTTCAAAAAGGAGATGATGAAAAATGATTCATAACGATAAAGTTTTAGAAGATGTTAATGCCCTTTTGGATTATGATGCGATTAAAGATTTTCTATTTATGAATGTCATCAATGCTCAAACATATCAACAGGAACTTCAAACAATGCCACACACCATAGTTGGTGATTTAGCAATTGTCTATCGTGTCATGATCAAAACAACTGATGAAAATTTTTGTTCGGCCAAGATTACCAATCAGATGATGGATCAATATGGAATTGATGTATCAAAACTTCATAATGATGCCCTTATCTCTTCCCCTAGAATCATGAAACCAGAAATTCTTCCACTTGAAACTTTAGCCATTGGAACTCCAAAAGAGACTGCTTTGCAAGATACAGAACGCAATCTTGTAGTTTTGACAAATGAACATAAAACAGATGGTGCAAGTACGATGTTCTATGCAGGCGTTTTAAATGATTTGGCAACAAAATTAAACCACAGCCTATATATCATTCCTTCTTCTACAGATGAGTGTATTGCGGTTTGCGATTCCAGTCATTTGGATTATAAGCATTTAGAAAATATGCTTCATGAAGTAAATGATTCTTCTTTAGTCGATCCAGATAAAAAGCTATCCGATCATTTGTATCATTATGATAAGGATGAACACATATTTGAAAAAGCAGAAGACTACCAAAAGAGAATCTTCAAACAGAAATATTCGCAATTACTGCATTAAAAGTCGGAGATTTTGAAATGATTAAATACGAAGATATTATTAAAAGAATTGCCAATATTGAAAAGAAGAAAATCAAAAATGAAGAACGAATCAAGCTTCTTTCGGATGAGAATAATACACTGACTGCGAATTTAAAAGTATTGAATCAGAAGAAAGAAATGCTAGAAAAGATGGATCAAGATCTTGCAGATTTGATTCCGGATAAGAAAAAGACTGTAGCCAATTAATGTCTACAGTTGTAGCAAGCAACGTCTTTGGATATCCAAAAGACTAATATTTAGGGAATATCCCTAAGACCCTTGGCTATCTCAATTAAGATAGCTTTTTTTGAATGGAGGATTTAAACAAATGTTAAATACACTAATCTTATGTTTTGGATGTTTTACTTGTGGTAGTTTTGTTGGAATGATGACTTTGTTGTTTATGCAAGGTGCTTTTTATAACGAAAATGCGGAAGAGAACGAAACAATTTGTAATTCGGTTAAATGATGATGAGTTAAATCATTTAAATAAACTAGTTAAAGCATCGAATCTATCTCGTGAATCCTACCTTCGTATGTGTATAAACGGTTTAGTTCCAAAACCTTCTCCAAGCACTGAACTCATTGAAACTATTGGAATACTTCGACAAATCGCTGAATCCTTAAGTGATATTTCTAAAAGTGTTTATACACAAAATGGTATTGATGAATCAATATATGTCCAAAACTTCGAATTGCTTCAAAATCAAATCAATGAAATCATGATTTTAATACGAGAACCGATGGAATTGAAATTACCTATGACTCAATAAATGACTCAATAAAATGAAAGAAGGTGATAACTTGGCAATCACAAAAATATGGGCAGTCAATGATGATTTGAATCGTGTTCTCAACTATATTAAAAATCCGGATAAGACAACAGAACTTGGTGATGGATTAAAAGAAGTCCTTGCTTATACAACACAAGGTTACAAAACCAATGAGAAAGAATATATCACTGGCATCAATTGTGATCCTAAGACTTCTTTAAAACAAATGATGAACACCAAACTTTCCTACAACAAAATGGATGGTAGACTCGCCTTTCATGCCGTGCAGTCTTTTAAACCTGGTGAAGTTACTCCTGAGGAATGTCATGCATTAGGTGTACAACTTGCCAAACAAATGTGGGGCAATCGCTTTGAAGTAGTTGTGTCTACGCACCTGGATAAAGAACATCTGCATAACCACTTTGTCATCAATTCTGTTTCATGGGTGGATGGTATGAAATATGACAATCGAAAAAGTGACATTGACCACTTCCGTGAATTAAATGATGCAATCTGTAAAGAACATGGTTTATCCATCATCGAAAATCCAAGTAGCAAAGCAATGAACTATGGAGAATGGAATGCTGAAAAGAAAGATGGGATCTACTTTCGTAAAATTATTCGCTACGATGTAGATACTGTCCTTTCCTATGCTCGTACACTGGATCAGTTTAAAGAAGGATTAGAAGAAATTGGATACCAGGTTGACTTATCCGGTAAACACTGGACACTCAAACATCCACAATCCAAACGAACATTTAGATTCTACAAATTAACTCGTGATAATCATTATGATGAGGAACATCTTGTTGAGCGTATCAACAATAACTATCTCTTCCCTATGCAGCCTGTTGCAGACATTATCCCCTGCAAAGAATATCAGGGAGACCACAAAAAGCTGAAAGGAATCAAAGCACTTTATTTTAAATACTGTTATGCCCTAGGTATCATTCGTCCTAAAGGAAGCAAACAACACTATCCAAGTCCACAACTCAGAAAGGATCTTATTTATATGGACAAAATCACAAATGAAAATACTTTTGCAGGCAAGCATAATCTTGAAACTCTTGAAGACGTGCTTGCCTTTAAATTATCTATGCAAGAACAAATTAATAATTGGATCAGTCAGCGTAGATGCATTTACAACAAAATCAAACGAACGCACGATCCAGAATTAAAACAACAACTTGAACAGGATAAAGATACTCTTACTTCTAAAATTGCACATGGGAAAAAGGAAATTAAAATATGTGAAGATATAGAAAAGAGAGTTCCTGATATGGAAGAAAAGCTTAAACAAATTCAAGAATTAGAAGATGAACGTAATCAACAACAAGTCGAATACGAAAGGAGCTTTAACTTATGAACAGTGCTGATACTGCCGATCAAATGATGAAGATGACACTTGAAGGCATTGAAGTGGCTGCTGAGATTGGTTTAAAAGCTGGTGGTACAGCTGCTAAATCTCTTGCGGTTACTTTATATGCTATTCTTACTGACAACAAAAAAATCAAAGGAAGAACAAATCTCGATAACATGTTGAAATCTGGCAAGGAACTCAAAGTCTTTGCGATTCATCATTCCGATTTAGAAAAGTTTTGTACAGAAGCAAAGCATTATGGTGTACTCTACTCCGTTTTAAAAGAAAAGAACAACACCGATGGAATTGTAGATATTATGGTTCGTGCTGAAGATGCATCCAAGATATCAAGAATGGTGGATAAATTTGATTTAGCCACAATTGATACCAAAGCCATAAGAGAAAGTGTATTATCACAAAAGGATATAAAGCCAATGTGTGATGAAGAGCATGATGCATTGCTATCCAAATTAATGGATGAAAAAACAAACCCCGAACTGGCTCGGATGAGCAAAGACGGTACTCCGTTCGAGCCATCTTCAAAAACATTGAAGAAAGAAAACAAGAAGAAAGCCGTCGCAAGAAAAAGATCAATAGCTACTACGGATAGACCTTCTGTTCGCAAAGAACTGCAGGAAATCAAACAGGAAAAATTAAAATCAGCTGCACCTAAAATGCCTGTCAAAAACAAATCTAAAAAGAAAGTGAGATAACGATTATGAACTGGTTTAGAAAACAAAAAGAAGAAATGATTGAAATACAAGTGGATGATACAGAAAGGCGAATTATTGTACGTGCTCTTGCCGATTTAAGAGATAAGCAACGCATGGCACATAAGAATTATGACTTTCTAGATTCATTGATTGTCAAAGTCTGTGATGCAAATGTAAATAAAGCCTATTTCGACAAGCTTCCACAAAAATAGTCAGTTATCGCATCAGATATTGAAAATATAGCATTTTTTGTATCGTTAACATGTTGCTTCTTTACTTTTTATTTGTTAAACTGTGCTTGAGGTGAGTGTGATGGATTTATTTAAGAGAGAAAAATATTTAAAAAAAATTCGTCCGTTTTATGATCAAGAAGATTTAATTAAAGTAATTACAGGAGTAAGACGTTGTGGCAAAAGCAGCCTAATGCAAACGATTTGTGAAGAATTAAAAAGCACTGGTATCAAAGACGAGCAAATTATCTATATTGATCTTGATAGCAGGAAAAATCGTAACATCAATAAAGCTAATGATCTAGATAATTTAATTGAAACACTCTCAACCGTTGATAATCATAAATACTTATTTATTGATGAAATTCAAAATGTAGACAATTTTGAAGAAGTTGTAAATGGATACAGAACAGATGGGGGTTATTCTATCTTTATCACAGGATCGAATTCTTATTTATTAAGTGGTGAATTAGCCACTAAATTAACAGGCCGTTATGTAGAATTTGAATTATATACGCTATCTTTTGATGAATATGAAGATATAAAACGTTTCTATAACAAGCCAATCAATCCAAATCCTTTAGTAGAATTAAACAACTATATTCTTGAAGGTGGATTCCCTAGAACCATTCAATTTGATGATTTACAAACAAAAAGAACTTATACAGAAAGCGTTGTAAAAGAAATATTTGAAAAAGATATTCGTAGACGTGTGAAAATAAAGAACAAAGAAGCTTTTGAATCTGTAGAACATTTCATTATTAATAATTTTGGTTCTACAACAAGTATTTCAAGTTTACAAAAGGCGTTAGAAAAGAATGGCATGAAAATCACTAGAAATACTGTATCCAATTATATTCAAACTTTGGTTGATGCAAAAATTCTGTATGAATGTTCACGCTTTGATATGAAATCTAAAAAATCATTATCAGGTGAAAAGAAATATTATGTATCTGATTTAAGTTTTTATTTTTCTTTAAATACAGATAATCAAATCAATTATGGACCAGTTCTTGAAAACATTATTTATTTCTATGCAAAAAGCCACGATTATTCCATCAGCGTTGGAAGAATAGGAAAATTAGAATGTGATTTTATTTTAAGAGATCACAACATGAATTATTCTTATGTTCAAGTAGCTTACACCATTGCGCTAAGCAAGCAAACAGAAGACAGAGAGTATAAATCATTAGAATCCATTAAAGATAATTATCCAAAATATGTAATGACTACTGATTATTTACTTCAAAAAAGAAACGGCATAAAACACGTAAATTTAATTGAATTTATGACTACAAATTCAGAATTTTAAGCAATCCAATTGGGTTGCTTTTTTGTTTATAGAGAAAGGAGCTGATATTTATATACAAACGAAAAGATGAATATGTGTTCTTAGGTTTATTGCTGATACCTACAATATGGTTTTCCTTGTTGATTGCACCTTATATGGATAAAGGATTAATCAATGCAATTCTATGTCTGAGTGAAGCTTTAGATCATCCCTTTTCTATTCAATGGACAGATTTAACATTAAAAACAATTGGTATCTTTCTGATTGTGTATGCATTAGCTATTGGGATGTATTTATCTTCAGCTAAGAACTATAGGCGAACAGAAGAATATGGTTCAGCAAAATGGGCCAATCCAAATACTGTATGTAAGAAATACGCCAATAAAGTTTACTTTACCAACAAAGTCTTTTCTCAGAATGTACGAATGGGATTAGATGGGAAAAAGCATCGACGAAACTTGAATACCGTAGTGATTGGTGGCTCTGGTGCTGGTAAAACAAGGTTTTATGCCAAGCCAAATATCATGCAATGTAACACAAGTTTTGTTGTATTGGATCCTAAAGGTGAAATCATACGCAGTGTTGGCCATTTATTAGAATCCAAAGGATATATCATTAAAGTAATTGATTTGATTGATATGTCTAAGTCGCTTGGATACAATCCGTTTCACTATATTCAAAATGATAAGGATATCCTAAAACTCATTACCAACCTGATTCGTAATACCACACCCAAAGGTTCCAACACCAATGACCCTTTCTGGGAAAAGAGTGAAACTGCACTTCTTGAAGCATTGATGCTCTACTTGTATCACTATGCACCAGAAGATGAACAAAACTTTACAATGGTCATGGAAATGCTCAACTATGCGGAAGTCAAAGAAGAGGAAGAAGATTACGAAAGCCCTTTGGATGAATTATTTAAAAGACTGGAAACAATAGATACCAATTCCCTGGCTTTAAAACAATACAAAATCTATAAACAGGCAGCAGGCAAAACCGCAAAATCGATTCTGATTTCCGTAGGTGTACGACTTGCTGCTTTTAATTTGGAAGAACTTGCATCCTTAACTCGTTTTGATGAAATGGAGCTGGAACAAATTGGAGAGAGAAAAACGGCATTATTTGCGATTATTCCAGATAATGATTCCACATTTAATTTCATTGTAGGAATGTTATATACCCAACTCTTTCAAATGCTTTATTATCAAGCGGATTATGTTCATGGCGGAGAACTTCCTGTACCTGTACACTTCTTAATGGATGAGTTTGCTAATGTCGCACTACCCGATGAATTTGATAAGTTACTTTCTACCATGCGTTCCAGGCAAATATTTGTATCCATTATTTTGCAGAACCTGGCACAGATTAAAGCCTTATACAAAGACAGTTGGGAATCCATTGTTGGTAACTGTGATGAGCTTTACTATCTGGGTGGCAATGAACAAAGTACGCATAAATACATCAGTGAACTTCTTGGTAAAGAAACTCTGGATACTAATACGTTTGGAAAATCTACAGGTCATAGTGGAAGTTATTCAACTAACTTTCAACAGACTGGCAGAGAGTTATTAACAGCCGATGAAGTCCGATTGTTAGATAACAATGATGGACTTCTTTTTATTCGTGGAGAAAGACCAATAAAAGATAAGAAATACAATCTTTTAAAACATCCAAATATCAAACAAACACTGGATGGAGGTTATCCACCCTATATTCATGGCCAAGCTTCTCACTTTATTGAAGACTGGCAAAACATTCTTCTTACTAACAATGAATATGAACTATTGGATGAAGAAGAAACCGAAAATTATTTAAAGGAGATCAAAGAAAATGAAGAAACTCAAAACAATTAGAAAAACACTTTTTGTAGTCTATGTTGCACTTATCATGGTTGGTGCAATAACTACACCCATCTATGCAGCCAACGATCCGGTTACTGTAGTCAACAACTTCAGTGATTTCATGTTTGGAATGATTCGTGCCATTGGCATGATCCTTCTAGGATTTGGAATTGTACAGGTTGGTTTATCTTTAAAGAGTCATGATCCAAGCCAAAGAGCCAATGGGTTTATGACAGTTGCTGGTGGAATTGTAATTACCTTTGCCAAAGAAATACTGAACATCATCGTAGGTTAATCATATGGATGGAATCATTGATAACCTTACAAGTGCTTTAAATACATGGAACAGTAAACTGGCAGAGATATGGTTATTACTGACGGAATCTCCTGAAACATTTAAAGGTGGAGATATATGGAAAGTGATTCTAAAAGTACATGATGCCCTTCAAGCAATTGGACTAGCACTTTTAGTCCTTTTCTTTGTGTGGGGATTAATCAAAACCTGTACAAGTTGGCAAGATGTTAAAAGACCAGAACAAGCTTTTAAACTATTTCTAAGATTTATTGTTGCACGAGCACTTGTTATGTATGGAATGGAATTGATGACAGGTATCTTTGAAATTGTACAAGGTATTATTTCTTCCATTACAGAAACGTCAGGACTAGGAATATCATCTGAAACAGTACTACCGCAAGAAATCATAGATGCAGTAAGCAATACAGGTTTTCTAGAATCCATTCCATTATGGGCGGTGACACTTTTAGGATCCATATTCATAACCATCTTATCTTTTGTGATGATTCTTACTGTTTATGGAAGATTCTTTAAGATGTATATGTATACAGCCATATCCCCTATTCCACTTGCTGCAGCTGCAGGAGAAAGCACCCAAAACACAGCATTCACCTTTATTAAGAGTTATGCAGGAGTTTGTCTTGAAGGAGCAATTATCGTTTTAGCTTGTATTATCTTTTCAGCCTTTGCATCAAGTCCACCAGTGGTAGATTCAACAGCATCTAGTGTGTCCATGCTTTGGAGTTATATTGGAGAGCTTATCTTTAACATGTTAGTTCTTGTAGGAACAATCAAGATGTCAGACAGAATTGTAAAAGAAATGATGGGATTATAACTTGTGATTGTTGTACTTTCAATTCATTTAAAACATCCGTAAAAAAATTACAGTAATTATTGAACCGTAATAAAATTACGGATATAATGTGATTGAGGTGATATTTAATGCTACAAAAATTTAAGGTTCATAATTTTAAAAATTTCAAAAATGATTTAGAAATTGATTTTTCAGATGTAAATGGATATAAGTTCTCACAAGACTGTATTACAAATGATTTAATCGGAAAGATGATTATTTATGGTAAAAATGGTAGTGGGAAAACAAATCTAGGGCATGCACTATGTGATTTAAAAGCAATTTTAGGATTTTCTCCTGAAATCAACACCTCGCATTCTTTTATTTCTAATGCAGATTCTGATTCAGATATTACAACATTTACTTATACATTTTTATTCAACCAAAAGAAAGATACAGCGGTTTATGAATATTCAAAATCCGATATGGTAAATCTTGTAAGTGAAAAACTATCGGTTAATAATCATGTTCTTTATGAATATGATTTTAAAGAAAATACGTTTATAACAGTAGATTCTGACTATTTCCACAACAATGATATTTATTCCATTTACCAAAGCAGTACAAATTCATCATTACCTTTTTTGCGCTGGTGTGTAAATAATGGAAGTGTGGATAAAGATTCTATCTTTCATAAAATTTATAATTACGGTTCAAAAATCACTCAAATATTTACCCCAACAACAGCTGCTGTTCGTTTAACAAAAAATGAGTTGGATGTGCTGGATAAGAATGTGAAAGAATTAGAGAATTTTCTTGTTTATATGGGAATTGATTGCAAACTTACCATGGAAAAACTTCCTGATGGAACAAAAGAACTTTATTTTGTATTTAAAAACAGAAAAGTATCCTTTTTAGAAAATGCATCCAGTGGTACTTTATCTTTATTTAATTTCTACATTCATTTCTTAATGCCACATAAAGAAAGTTTCATTCTTTACTTTGATGAATTTGATGCCTTTTTCCACTTTGAATTATCTGAAAAGATTGTTCAGTATATGAAAGAAAAACATCAGAATGCGCTAGTTATTTTTACAACGCATAATACGAATCTTATGACCAATAAAATTATGCGGCCAGATACTTTATTTCTATTAACAACAAGTGGAAAATTAATACCATTATGCAAGGCAACTGACAGAGAATTACGTGAAGGTCATAATCTAGGCAAGCTATATATGAATGGTGAATTTGATGAAGACTAAGAATGTACTATTCATAGTAGAAGGAACCAATGATGAACCACATTTTATAAAACAGTTGTTATCAAAATGTTATCCATCATACAACTACAAGATTTATTCTTATGTAGCTAATTTACACATGCTGGCTAGTTGTCTTGAAAAAGATTATGAAGATTTTGAAGACGATGAACTTGACATTTTGTTGTTTCTGAAATCTTATGAAGAATCGAATAAAGAAATTTTCAATTTGAAATATACGGATGTATTTATGATTTTCGATTTTGAACCGCAGCATCCTTATCAGCATTTTGATACCATTCAAAAACATACAACATCATTTTTATTACCATTTTAATAACGCCCTACAGAGCACATTGCTCTGTTTTTTTATGCCTGTCAGGCAAGAAAGGAAGACAAAATGAAAGACTATATCACAAATACAATTATCTTAAAAAATGGAGATCAGGTTGAAATAGTAGAACCTGCTTCTTTACCATTAAGCCAAAAACTAATGTATCAAATTGAAAATGCAGAATATAAAGTAATCATCAATTACGAGGGAACAAAGACCATTATTCCTGTAGAAAATATATTATTCGCAACATCGAGTCCATTAACCATTACACATGAGGAATTGATTGATGAAATCTAATTTTGAAATCAAGATCAACAAGGAAATACGTGATTATACAGAAAGTATCTTCTTTGGTTTATCTTTAAGACAAAGTATATTTTCTATTATTGCCTGTATCATAGCTACAGGTATTTATTTTCTATTCAATAACAAATTAGGTACAGAAATGACAAGCTGGTTATGTATGTTAGGTGCTGCACCATTTGCTGCACTTGGTTTTATACGATTTCAGGGAATGTATACCGAAGATATTGTGAAAACGGCACTGTATTCATTTCTTTTATCTTCAACCAATCTAATCAATAAACCATTTGATTTATATGAAGAAATATTCAATTCAATCATTAATCAATCTCGAAAGGAGTCTATAGTTCATGATAAAAAGTTACGAAAGATTGAAAAAGCTAAACAAAGAAAAAATAAAAATTCCTAAGTATGTTCAAGATACCATTCCTGTAGACACCATCTACAAGGATGGTATTTTTCGTTGTGGAAACAAATATACAAAGAGTTACAGATTCTTAGATATCAACTATAAGATTGCTTCTGGTGAAGATAAAAATAACTTGTTTCTAAGTTACAGTGATCTATTAAATTCTTTTGATTCTTCTGTAATGACTAAGATTACCATCAATAATCGAAAAGTGGATATTCGTAAGTTCAAAAAGAATATCCTAATCCCTTTAAAACAAGATGGACTAGATCCATATAGAGAAGAATATAACAACATGCTTTTGGATAAGTTATCGGAAAGTGATGATATTATCCAGGAAAAGTACATTACTGTTACAGTATTTAAGAATTCCATTGATGAAGCAAAATTTACCTTTTCTCGTATTACTACAGAGTTCTCCACATTATTTGCAAGACTTGGAAGTTCTTGTATTGAACTCAATGCAGAAGAACGATTAAAAATCCTACATGACTTTTATCGGAACGAAACCGAAGAATTTAATTTAAACATCAATGATTTAGCTAAAAAAGGTCATTCCTTCAAAGATTTGATTACACCTAGGATGTGTAAGTACCACAATAAATATTTTGAATTTGATGGTAAATATGGAAGAGTCTTATATCTCAACAATTATCCTGGTTTCTTAAAAGATGAATTTGTTTCCGAACTTTGTGATCTAAACCGAAACTTAATGTATTCCATGGACATCATTACAATTCCTACTGATGAAGCGGTACGTGAAGTTGAAAACAAGTTTTTAGGTGTAGAAAAGAACATTACCGATTGGCAAATGAAACAGAATCGTAATAATAACTTTTCTGCCATTATTCCCTATGATATGGAACTACAACGAAAAGAATGCAAAGAATTCCTGGATGATTTAATCGTTCGTGATCAAAGAATGATGCTTTGTAACATAACAATCGTACATTTAGCTGATTCTTTAGAAGAACTGGATAAAGATACCGAGACATTAAAAGCAGTTGCTCGTAAATATGTTTGTGAACTAGAAACATTATACTTTTCTAAAAGACAGCTGGATGGTTTACAAACCGTACTTCCTATTGGGGTAAACAAGTTGAATATTACGCGTACTCTTCTTACAGAAAGTGCAGCTGTTTTTATTCCTTTTAGAGCACATGAAATTATGCAAAAAGGTGGTATTTGGTATGGACAAAATGCTATTACGAATAATCCAATTCTTTGTAATAAATCTTTACTACAAAATCCAAACTCCTTTGTATTAGGGATTCCAGGTGCTGGTAAATCCTTCCTTACAAAAGAAGAACTGGAATTTTTAATTTTATCAACCAATGATGACATTATCATTGCCGATCCTGAAGGTGAATACGATCCAATCATTAAAGCACTAGGCGGACAAATCATTCGCATTGGTACAAATAGTAAAGATTATATTAATGCCATGGATATGTCAGAAGGCTATGGAGATAGTGGAAATGCCATTGCGGATAAATCTCAATTCATTATGTCTTTATTTGAACAACTGGATTCCAATCATGGTGGTATATCACCAATTGATCGTTCCATTATTGATCGATGTGTTGCACTTGTATATCAAGAGACTCATGTTCCAACTTTAAAGCATCTCTACAAAAAGCTATTAGAACAAACAGAACCAGAAGCCAAATCACTAGCCATTAAACTTGAATTATTTACCAATGGATCACTAAACATCTTCGCCCATGAAACCAATGTCGATATCCAATCTAGAATTCTTTCTTTTAATATCTTTAATCTAGGAAAACAATTAAAAACAATGGGATTACTTGTCATCACTGATGCGATTATTAATAGAGTTAATGAAAACTGGCGTAAAGGCAAGCGTACCCATGTCTTTATTGATGAGATTCACGTTATTTTTGAAAATGAAGAAAGTGCAACCTTCTTTGCATCCGCATGGAGACAATTCAGAAAAAGAGATGCCTATCCAACAGGTATTACCCAAAACGTCAAATACCTTTTATCCTCTCAACAAGGTACAAGCATGTTATCCAATTCTGAATTTATTGTCATGTTGAATCAATCTGCCAATGACAGAGAAGATTTAGCCAAACTACTAAACATTTCAGATGAACAAATGAGCTATATTACTAATGCACCAACAGGGTGTGGATTAATCAAATATGGTGGTTCAATAGTTCCATTTGTAAATAAAATGCCTAAAGGATTACTATATGATTTGAACACAACAAAGCCTGGTGATAAAAAGATGGCATAGTTCAAGCAATTTCTAAATTCAGTGCTTTTAAAATACTGCTATGCTACAATCTGCTTAGGTATAATCGTTTTAAATGATAATATTAGAAATGGAGCTGATTCAAAGATGATAAGAGATTTACGCTTAGATGAAGAGATCTTCAAAAAAATGATTGGTAAACAATTCAATAAATATAAATGTGATCCATTTGTATTCACAAATACTGTTACTGGTATTGTTGGATTATACATTGGTAAAAAAGTATTTGAATTAAAGAATGAACAGACTGCATTTCAATATTTTGATTCAATAGATGATGTTGCATTATGGAATATTAAAGAAGTAAACGATTCAGAAATTCATTCAGTTTTTGAAAATACAGAACAAATTGATACCTCAATCAATCAAAACATAAATAGCATTACTTTAGTAAATGAGCATCAAACGGTAAATATCAATGATCAAGAATGTGATTTATGGCTAACAAGAGCTATTGTATTTCATTTAGAAAATTGTGATATATACTTTGAGAAAGATAATACTGCGTTTTCGGAAGAAATTGAAATCAAACGTGGCCATGATTTATTATCTGAATTTCCAAAAAGAAATGATTATTTCTTAGACCAATGGATAAAGTGTATAGAAGTAAGTGTGGAAACTGAATTTATTAAAATTCAACATGATAAACAAAAGACTCATTGAGCTATTTTCTCAGTGAGTCTTTGACTTTATAATTAATCTTTTCCTTCAATTTTAGTAGAATCATCCATGATTACATCTTTGAATTTTCTACCATCTATAATACAGTTTTCTAAGACATCATTTAAATCTGAATACCAGCCTATAAGAATGAAATCGTCATCTTTAAATTCAGGCATAGCCCAATGGCAAATCATCACATCATAGCGGCCAATTCTTCCATCTGGTAATTTAGGCATTTCATCATCTTCACCAGGCTCTCTACACATTCGGTAGTAAACACCTTTATAAGAAAATTCAATTCCCATATATCTTCTTTTCCCATCAGAACTTTGCCAAGGCATTTCTACACCTTTGTAGTATTCATCAATAAATTCATCTAAACTGTTGTATTCGTTAATTCTCATTTTACGTTAAATTTCCTTTTCTTATAGGGATCTGATGATTTCAAGTAGGTGAAAATCCTACATTTTCATATATCAGAAAATAAAAGTCACTTCCTTTTTTTATCCACTTCAATTATCCATTTGTAATTTGGGTTTTCTTGAATCTTTTTTTGATATTCTTTTCGAAAATCATTTAGGCTTAAATCATTAGCACCTCCTGAATAATCTGGATTATCTTCCATTAGATCATCATCTTCCCGACCACAAAATTTACAAATGTCAAAAGATCCATAACCAGTAAACCTATATTTTCCACATACTGGACACATATGAACAGGAATCTTATTTCTCATTAGTTTCCTTCTTTCTAAACAAATATTACTAAAAGGATTATCTCACGTTACCAATTTAATATAAAGCCAAATCATAGAAACACTATTTGATTATAACGATAAAACGAATTTTTTCTTTTACATACAAAGGAGTTGATTGATTTGAAAGATATTAAGACAAAACAGAAAGTACAGATGATTAAAACAAAAGATTCTAAGGCAAATATAAAACACTTTATTAAGCAGCAAACACTTCACACACGCAATATGGATAATGATACTCGCCAGGAGAGTATTTCATCCAATGCAAATGTACAGGCTACAAATTCAGTAAAAAGAACTGCAAAACAAACATTTATTGAATCGAGTTATCGTACAACGAAGTTCATTAAAGAAAAAAGAAATGAACATAAAATAAAGAAACAAAATCCATTGCCAAATCGTAATGAGATTCATCCTCAAAAAGTATCCTATATTTCCAAAGCAAAACAGACTGTAGTGAATAAAGTGAATGCATCTAAAGTCAAACAAACAGGTGAAAAAATTGTATCTACACCAGTTGTTCAAAATACAACAAAAGCTGTTAAAACAACATACAATGTAATCAAGAAGAGTGTATCCAGTATTGGTGCACTCTTCTCATTTGGTACAGGTATGATCTTATTACTCGTACTTGTTTTATTTATCGGTACTTTTGGAGTACTAGCACAAGATGGTGGATCCAATAGTGAAATTGTTTCTTTGAGTGAAGAAGTCATTGCATATGAAAATACCATTCGTAAATATGCTAAAGAAAATGATATTGAAGATTATGTTTCTTTAATCCAAGCTATTATGATGCAAGAATCAGGTGGTAAAGGAAATGATCCAATGCAAGCTAGTGAATCTGGATATAATACCAAATATCCAAGAGTTCCTAATGGTATTGCAGAAGCTGAATATTCAATAGAAGTAGGAGTTAAGACTATTTCGGACTGTATTAAAAAAGCCAATGTCAAAGATCCATCGGATACAGAACATATCTATTTAGCTTTACAAGGATATAACTATGGAAATGGCTATATTGAGTGGGCACTTACTAATTTTGGTGGTTATTCCAAATACAATGCACAACTCTTTTCAGACAATAAGAAACAAGAACTTCATGTAAGTGGATATGGTGATCCACTCTATGTAGATCATGTTATGCGGTATGTAGGAATTACATTTCGCGGTGGAACCAATCCAAACTTTAATAATTTAGAAGCATGGGTAACAAAAAATCCATATGCAAAATCTGGTTTATATGGCCAATGCACATGGTTTGCATGGGGTAGATTCTATGAATTATACGGCTATGATCCAGGCTTTACTGGTAATGGATGGGATTGTGTCGATGAATTGCTTGCTGCACACCGTGATAAATTTGAAAGAGCAGATACACCAAAAGCAGGAGCCGTCTTTTCAGGTATTGGTAAAAATCATGTTGGAATTGTACTCAAAGTAAATGGAGAAGACATCACCATTCAAGATGGAAACTATGATGGTAAAACCAATACGTTTGAAGAAGCAAAAACAGATTGGCGAACTAACACCTATACCTTATCAGAACTAAGAAGAAGATATGGTGGTATTGTATTTGCCAATCCAAAGTAAAAGCGAAGACTCATCATCTTCGCTTGTTTGCTTCCTTATGCTGTTTAACAATCACATTAGCTTCCTCTTCTGTACGATACAATTTAGATTCACGAACACGAGTACCAGAAGCACCACAGTTGCCATTACCATCAAAGATAATGGTACAAAATCCACTAGCATTACGAATAACAGTAGCTTTCTTGATAAAGACAGAAGAGGAAATAAAGTAAACAACACCACCTTCGTTAAATCGTTTCAAATTATCATCTCCAAACAATTAAATCACAAGTATATTTTAAAAGATGAAAAAATTCTTGTCACTAAAATAATCCCATTGATTTTTCAATGGAATTAGATTTGATACTATAGTGATCTTAGCATTTTATCAATTGTTTTTTTCTTCTGCTCTTTATTAGGATGTACGTACAAATTTAATGTTGTACTAATGTTAGAATGCCCTAATAATACAGAAACGGTTTTATAATCCGCTTTTGATTCTATACATCTCGTTGCGAAGCTGTGACGTAAACCATGAAATTTTAATTCCGGTATATCTAACTGTTTACAAAGCTTTTTATAGTAATTTCTATACGTTCTTGGCTCAATTGGCTTGATATCATTAGAAATTACATAATAGTTTTCATTTACCACTTTATTGAGAGATTTAAGCATCTTTAGCAACTCACTAGACATTGGAATATCTCTAACAGAATTTGCAGTTTTAGGTGTATCTAACAGTAGCTCTGTATGTCTTGCTTCGCCTTCGATAATATAGATGCGTTGCAATGTATGTCTGACTTTTATGACTCCTTCAGCTGTATCTACATCACACCATCTTAATCCACAAATTTCACCAATGCGCATACCAGTGCTTAAACAGATAAAAATGCCTAAATTTTTAAAAGTGAAATTATTTCGTAAATGCTCCATGAACTTTTTTTGATCCGCTTTTGATAGCACATCAAGATCCTTTTTTTCTTGCTTTGATGGAAATTTAGCATCAATTTGAATATATTCTAAATATCCATTTTTAATTCCAAACTTCAAAATCATTTTTAATACAATGATAATGTCTCGTATTGTTTTTTCACTTAAACCAGCATCTAACTTATCAAAAACGAACTGCTGAACCTTTTCCTCGTTTACTTCATAAAGATCACCAAAATAAGGTTTAATGTGATTTTGAATTAGTAATTGATAAGCTGCATATGTAGATTTCTTTACATACTTTTTCTTTTCCTCCTTCCATTCTTCAGTAATTTGATTAATTGTTTTTTCTTTGACCATTTTAATTCCTCCTCTCTGGTCAGATCAAAACAATATGAAATTTTTATTGATATATGTTCCTAATTTGAGATTTTTAAAATTTAATCAAAATTATGAAACTTTGCAGTTAAAAAACACACTTAAAATAAAATCAGGGAAAGATCAAAAACAAGTAGAGGTTGAAAATGGTATATATAACATTTATGGAACAGGTGGCATAATAGGACATACAAATACTTTCTTATATGACAAAGAGTCTGTTGGAATTGGTAGAAAAGGCACTATAGATAAGCCAGTATATTTTGATCAACCGTTTTGGACTGTTGATACTTTGTTTTATAGCGAAATTTACGAAGGTTTTATACCAAAATACATTTTCTATTTATTTCAAACTATAAATTGGAAAAAATATAACACATCTACCGGTGTTCCTAGTTTAACATCATCATCAATCGAAAATATCGAAAAATCATTTCCTTGTTATGATGAACAACTTAAGGTTGCTAATTTTTTGACCATGATTGATATGCGGATAGAAACTCAAATTAAAATCATTGATGACTATAATTCTCTTAAAATGGGAATATATAATTGGATGTTTAAAGAAAATTATGCTGATTATAAACTTAAACAATTAGCTTACATAGTTAAAGGAGATCAAATAAATAATGATCAATTATTATCTAATGGTTCCTATTATATGATGAATGGTGGAACATCTCCATCTGGTTATCTTGATTCCTACAATGTATCAGAAAATACAATTTCAATCAGTGAGGGCGGAAATTCTTGTGGATATGTTCAGTTTAACAGTAGTCCTTTTTGGAGTGGTGGACATTGTTATACAATACAAAATGTGAATTCAGCACTAATAGAAAATAAATACCTATATCATTATTTGAAACACAAAGAAAAAGAAATAATGAATTTAAGAATAGGAACAGGTTTGCCAAATATTCAAAAAAAGGATTTAGAAAATTTTACAATTTTTGTTCCCAGCTTGCTAATACAAAGGAAAAATCTAGCATTGTTTGAAATGCTAGATGAAAAAATATGCATATTAAACGAAGAACTTGAGCGATTAGAAATGCAGAAAAAATATCTATTACGTAATATGTTTATATAAACATATTATTTAACAAATAATTTTTTTGGCTTTTCAATTGCATTAGTATCCATGTTTCACACTTTAATTCTTGATGAAGTTTACTTAAAAATAAGCCAACTTCATCTTGTTTTTTTATATTTGGAATTGGAAAACATAACTCATTAAATGCATCAACATTTAAATTTCGTCGTACGATACTCGCACCTTGTTCTGATATATTCTTATATAATGATAAAGCGCGATATGACATCAGGATGCGAGATATATAAAAAGCATTATATTCTTCTTTAACTTTGTATATACGATATGAAGGCGATACTAATCCATTATCAAATTTATCATTATAGGTTATATTACCCATCCACAAATTTTGAGGGCTAATAATAATATCTCCTTTGTGAACAATTTTATATCCAATATTATTTGAGCTTGCTGCTTCTTTATTGAAATAATCTGTTTGTAAGAAAAGACCTTTTTTTGTGGAACTTAGTAAGGGATATTGATTTTGAATTATACTTTTATTGTTTATTTCAGTTAAAAATTCTCTGATAGGTTTTGTTTGTGTATTTGTTGTTTTCCACAAAATCCTATCTTCAATGTCTTTTATTAAAGATTGTTTTAATTCAATGATTTTAATTTGAGTTAGAATTCTTTCCTCTATTTTTATCATCAAATCAACAATTTTCTTTTGTTCTTTTTTCTCAGGTATTGACATTTTAAGCTCATTAAAAGCTGATGATGAAATACCATAAATCTTGCTTCCATTAGCAATTTTAAATATTTGCTGCTTCATTGCACTAGATTGAAAATAAAACCCTTTAAATCCATTTGCGATTAAATCTGTTTTATTTCTGGCATGTATTGTGTGCAATCCTGAAACAATCTTTTGATTTCTAATATCTAACATTTCTACGGGTCTACCTACATCTTTTCTATCCTCAGATGCATCAGCTAAAATCAAATCTCCATTTTGAATTAATGCATATTTGGTCGGAATAAATGAATGCTTTATATAGGGAAACAATTGATTATCACCGGTAATACAAGTCATTGCAAAACCATTATGTATTAATCCATAATGTAAATTTTTAAGAGAAGAGTCTTGCTTATTTGTTAGTTGATCCCAGGATAAAGAATTTGTGGGAAATGTGGACAATAGTTCCGAAACAACATAATTACTCCATGGTTCTATGAATTGAGAAAATCTCAAATTAGGAACCACTAATAAAAATCATCCCTTATCTTATGCGTAAAGGATGATTTTTTAAGTGTTTATTTCTATAGTGTTCCTAATTTGAGATTTAACAATGACCCATATAAAAAATATAATTTATATGAATTTGCAACTCGTGTTACACGAAAAAATAAAGATAATGTTTCTAATTTGCCTTTAACAATATCAGCGCAATATGGCTTAGTTGATCAAGTATCATTTTTTAATAAAACCGTAGCAAGTAAAGATATGAGTGGATATTACTTATTGAAAAATGGAGAATTTGCTTATAACAAAAGTTATTCAAATGATTATCCTTGGGGAGCCATAAAACGATTGGATTTATATGATATGGGATGTTTATCAACACTATACATATGTTTTAAAACTAATGATAATATTGTAAATTCAAATTACCTTGTACATTATTTTGAGTCCTCAAAATGGCATAAACAAGTAGCAGACATTGCTGGAGAAGGAGCAAGAAATCATGGATTGTTAAATATTGTTGTTAATGACTTTTTCAATACAAAACATGCTGTTCCTACAATTGAAAATCAAATAAAAATCGCTGGGTTTTTAGATTTAATTGAGAAGCGTATACAAACTCAAATTAAAATCATTGATGATTGTATATCTTATAGAAATGCCATAGTGGATTATTATTTCGAATCATTATCTGGCAATTGGAAAAAAGTAAAGTTATCAAACATTTTAAAAGAATATAGTGAGTTGCATATCAAAGATGATTCAATTGTTCATGCAACATTAAGCAAAGAAGGAATTTTTCCTAAAACAGATAGATATGATAGAGATTTCTTAGTAAAAGATGAAGATAAAAAATATAAAGTCACACATTTAAATGATATTTGCTATAATCCTGCCAATCTAAAATTTGGCGTAATTACAAGAAATACTTTTGGTGACTGTATAATTTCTCCAATTTACATAACATTTAAAATCAAATCCGGATTTATTCCAAAATTTGTAGAGCTCCTTGTAACAAGAAAGCAATTCATTTCAAAAGCTAGAAAATATGAACAAGGAACAGTATATGAAAGAATGTCAGTTAATTCATCTGATTTATTATCTATGTATGTTTTAATTCCATCATTTAGTATTCAACAAAAAATTGTGAATATTATCAATAATATTGATAATAAAATCTTCAATGAGCAAAAATTATTAAATCTGTATAAATTGCAAAAAGTTTACTTACTAAAAAACATGTTCATTTAAACGAACATGTTTTTTAGATAAATAAGTTATTAAGCAAAAATTGTTTTTGTAGTCTATATTTTTCTAATAAAGCTTCTTCATTTTTTAATTTGCTATCAAAAGAATTAAATACCTTACATACAAATGTTTGTTCTTTTAGATTTGGAACATTTATATCGGTTACTGCAACTTCTGATAAATAGTGTCGTTTATGATCCGTTGATTCAAATTTCAAGAATTGCAAATATTCATAAAAGAATTTTAGCATTAGTCCTTCTTTTGTTTGAAGAATCTTTAATGCGGATGATTTCACTTTAAATGGAAAATCAACATATTTATTTTCGTTAGTAAAGTCATCAAATATAATACAATCACCTTTTTCATAAATACCATCTTTTTCAAGAGTATATCCTAAGATAAATGACTGGTTAGCAGTTAATACTGGTATATAATCTTTTCCATACGATAAATAATCAGTACTATGCACAATGTATTTTTGTGGCTGTTCATAAACAACATAATCTTGAATACAACAGTTTACGTTTTTATGGATATCTTTAAAAATCAAATTTCTTATTTGTTTTTTTTGAGAACTTAAAGTATCAATGATTTTAATTTGAGTTTGTATACGTTCTTCAATTAATGAGAAAAATTTTGCAATTTTGTTCTGCTCATTACGGTCATTTGTTATGGTGATAAGTATATTAGAAAAATCATTTGAATTAATTGCAGGATAACTAGTACCTGTACATCTAAGCATTACCTCGTTATTTATTTTGTCTGTATTTAACAATTGAAATAAAAAGTACGGATTCAAGGTAGTTCGTAGTTGGATATATCCCGTTGAAGCAACATATTGCAAAAAATCGTCATCTTCATTTAATAAATAATTGTTGCGTTGATAAGGTCTTACACTTTGAAATAGAATATCATTTTTATATAAAATTCTTTGAGCTCTACTTGGAGCGTTTTTCAAATGAATAATGTTTTTAGATTTTAAAACGCCCTTTTCAACGGACTCTAAATCAATATATATAAATTCATCGTCTAACTTATCTTCGTTTTTTGGATTACATACACACACTTTACTTATGGTTGTTCTTGACCAATTATTATTGAATTTTTCGAATCTCAAATTAGGAACATTTGGGTTTTTATTTTTCTTATCCATAGCATTAATCCTCCAAAAGTCCAAGTTCTTTTAAGTATACGTCAATTTCTTTATCAAGTTCATCGCGCTTAGCTTCAAGTTCTTTGATTTCTTTCATGACAGCATGAATATCGATTTCTTCTTCCTCTTCAAATGTATCTACATAACGAGGGATGTTTAAGTTGTAATCATTTTCAGCAATTTCTTCTAAAGATGCACAGTGAGCATATTTATCAACATCTTTACGTGCTAAATATGTATCCATGATTTTTTGAATATTTGCATCAGTTAATCTATTTTGATTTTTACCTGATTCAAATTCTTTTGAAGCATCAATAAAGAAGATATCATCATGTGTTTTACATTTTTTAAATACAAGTACACATGTAGGAATGGATGTACCAAAGAATAAGTTTGCTGGTAATCCAATAACAGCATCTAACCAGTTCTTTTCTTTGATCAAATATTGTCTGATAACTCCTTCTGCAGCGCCTCTAAATAAAACACCATGTGGTAATACAACAGCCATTGTTCCTGCATCATCTAATAAATACAGCATATGTTGTACGAATGCATAGTCTGCTTTTGACTTTGGTGCTAACTTTCCATATGCACTGAATCTTTCATCATCTAAAAATTTAGGATCTGCAGACCATTTAGCACTGTAAGGCGGATTAGCTACTACTGCATCAAATCTCATTTTCATATGTTCTTCATTTGGATGTTCAAGTGTATCATTGTTTTCAATATCAAAGTGATTAAATGGAACGCCGTGTAATAACATGTTCATACGCGCTAAGTTGTATGTTGTTGATACTTTTTCTTGCCCATAGAAAGATACAACATCTGTTTCTTTGGCAACACGTAACAATAATGATCCTGATCCACAAGTAGGGTCATATACATTTTTTAATTTTGACTTCCCAACAGTTACTAATTTTGCTAATAATTTTGATACTTGCTGTGGAGTATAGAACTCTCCTGCTTTTTTTCCGGCAGATGCAGCAAATTGACCAATTAAATATTCATATGCATCACCTAAAACATCAATTTCAGCATCTTCATAATGGAAATTAATGTCATCAATTTTTAACATTACTTTCGCAATAAGCGCACTTCTGTCTGCTTCACTTTTCCCTAATTTTGAGGCATTTAAATCCATGTCATCGAATAAGTTTTCAAAATCTCTTTGAGAACCTAATCCTATTGTTGATTCAGTTAAATCATTGACTGCCTTTGCTAACATAGAAATATCAAATTGTTTTACATTGATTTTATCAATTAATGTTGACCAGAGATTAGCTGGTTCAATTACATATCCTAATCCACCTTCATCATCTACCAATGCATCAATAATATCCTGTTTAAAATCTTCATCTTTCCATGCATCAGCATAAGAAATATCGTCGTCTTCTAATTCTTCATCTACAAAATTTGAAAGTTTATCTGATAGATAACGATAGAAGATTAATCCTAAAATGTAATTTTTAAATTCTGAAGCATCCATGCTTCCTCGTAAATCATTTGCCATTGCCCATAATTGAGTGTGTAATTCTGCTTGCTGTTTAGCTTGAATTTCTTGTGTTTCCATAATGTCCTCCTAAAGTATATTTTCAAGTTTTTTATTTAATAATAGTTGTTTCAATTCAATTAATCTTCGTTCATAACGATTTTTTCGAATTGATTGATAATAGATTTTACCAATAAGGATTTGTTTGTTTATTGGTGGTAAATCCAATTCTAAATCTCTTATAACATCAAGGGTTATCATTTTTACGTATGATTGTCCTTGCGTACTACTTGTAAGTTGATGCTTCATTATTGAATTTTCATTAAATAGCCAAGCAAAGTAATAAGGATCCAAGAGATTTGTATCATTGACTCGAACTAGACAAAAATTAGAAAGTAATAAACTATTTGCGCGCTCTTTTGTTATTACCATAGCCATCTGCGAAGATAAACCAATTACAATATCATTTTCTTTTGTTAGTAAACATTTATCAACTTTTTCTATGTCAATTTTGGAAATGATTTCATCAAATGAAGAATCATCCTTTCCACAAATATAACTTAATTCCTGCATACTAATTGTTGATATTTGTTTAAATGATTGAAGTTCAGATTTTGGCTTTACTCTTGTAAGAATGGTACCTAAACTAATTTCTGACAAATCGGAAAGTTTTGTACTCATCGTTTTACCTCCTTTGCAACTTACATAAATAGCATAATTCAAGAGAGATAAAAAGTCAATAGAAAAAGTGCAATATAAATAAATTGCACTTTACATATATTTGATGACAACATCTTTTATAAATTGAGTGATTGTATTTGTTATAGAATTTTTAGCTCTCATACTAGAAGAAAAGTTATTTTCTTCTTTTTCTCGTTTGATTACGTCTTTTGTAAGATCAGTTTTAATGTCATTTTTATCTACAAATCCACCAAACTCGTAATCACCAATTAATCTATTAATTTTAGGTTCTGGTATTTGATATTTTGCAGCAACTTCTCTTATTTCATTGGTACGTTGCTCTTCCATATATTGATTATATTCATATTCAAAATCAGCATCAGGATCCATCTCACTTGCAATACTATCGATAAATCCATGGATCAAATCTGATTTCATATATAGCTCTGGATCAGTTGCAGATTCAATCATTTTTTCAATTTCATCTAAAGTTTTACGACGTTTTTCTCTAGATGGTTCACTTACAGCATTTTTAATTAGCTCTAAGATATAATGAACGTTGATTTTATCATTTCTAAGAAGTTCAATATCGAAACTTACGTCAGAAAGAATCGATGTTTTTTGCTGATCTGGTCGAATATCTCGATAGATTTTTTTATATTTACTTACAAAATCTTCATATAATTGATTTGACATCCCAAGTTCATCTTCAGTAAATTCAAACTCGTCAAATGTTTTTAATTTAACCATTAAGCGAACTAATTCACGGAATAATAACACAAATTTATATTCTTCCTGTTCGTCTCCACCATGTTCTGCTTCTTCTGGAGAAGGAGTATGTTTTAATAGTTCTTCAACGGCTTTTCTAAATTCATCTCTATAATATTCATATGGTTTCATTAATACTTCATCAGCATTATCTGTCAATGAGAACAACTTAACCGCATCGTCAACTGCCTTTTTATTTGTTTGAAAACACACAATGTTTCCATATGGCTTATTAGCTGTTTCAATACGATTTGTTCTTGAAAATGCCTGGATTAGATCATGATGTTTTAATCTTTTATCAACATATAAAGTATTCAATCTTTTTGCATCAAATCCAGTTAAGAACATATTTACAACTAATAAAATATCTAACTCTGTATTTTTTACTTTTTTTGATACATCTGTAAAATATGCAGAGAAAGTATTGGTACTATAATTTTTATCAAACATTTGATTATAATCATTGATCATTCTTTCAAGTGAATCACGAGAATGTTCTGTTTCAAGTTCTCCATCTTCATTTGCACCAAAAGTAAAGATTCCGGCTATTTTTAAATCAGTATTACGCTTTTTAAATTCATCATAATACTTAATAAGCATTGGAATACTACGAACAGTAAATATAGCATTGTATCTTCTATTGTTAGTTTTAGAATTATGTATTTTTAAAACATAATCAACAATGTTAGAAATACGCTGATCATCCATTAAAACTTCTTCAGTATCAATAGCTTCAACTTCTTCATCATCCTCAATATCTACAGTTGAACTAATTGTTCTAACATAATCAACATTAAAGCCCAAAACGTTTCCATCGGCAATTGCATTTTTAATCAAATAATGATGGACTAATTTTTCAAAAATGTCTGCTGTAGTTCTACCATCCTGACTGGCATTTTCTGCAAAACGAGGTGTCCCAGTAAAGCCAAAATACTGTGCTCTTGGAAACTTTTTCTTTATCATTTTATGCATTTCACCAAATTGGGATCTATGGCATTCATCTATGATAAAGACAACCTTTTTTCCTTCAAAGCGATCAATAACATCCTGATACTTATCATTTTTACATGCATTAGACATCTTTTGGATTGTTGTAAGAATAATCTTCTTTGAAGAATCTTTCATTTGAGCAATCAATGTGTCAGTACTATCGGTCATATCAACTGTATCTTTCTGGAAACGATTGAATTCTTCAATGGTTTGACTATCCAAATCTTTTCTATCTACTAAAAAGAACACTTGAGCAACTTCTCGGTTTGTACTTAATAACTGACTTAATTTAAAAGATGTTAATGTTTTTCCGGAACCAGTTGTATGCCATACATAAGCATTGTTATTTGTTTCATATGCTCGTTTCATTAACTCTTCTACTGCATAATATTGATATGGTCGCATGACCATTAGATTTTTTTGTGTGTCATCTACAACCATATATCTAGAAATCATCTTAGATATATGACATTTAGGTAGGAAATCTAATGCAAAATCATATAAATTATCTATACGATTATTATTTTTGTCTGTCCAATAGAAAGTGTATTGGAAGTCCATTTCTTTATCACTGTTTGCAAAATATTTAGTATCAATTCCATTGCTGATAATAAATATCTGAACATATCTAAAAAGATCATTTAATGAATGTTTTTTATAACGAATAACTTGATTAAAAGCTTCTTTAAAATCAATACCTCTTCGTTTAAGTTCTATTTGAACAAGTGGTAGCCCGTTGATAAGTAAAGTAACATCGTATCTATTTTCATACTTTCCAACCATAGTTACCTGATGAGTGACCTGAAATTCATTTTTGCACCATTCATTATTTTTAGTGTTAAAAAGTTCTATGTATTGTGTACTTCCATCATCCATTGTTATGTCTTGAAGGCTTCTTAAGGTTTTAGAACTTCCGTATACACCTTTCCCTTGAATTTTTACTAATAATCGCTCAAATTCTTTATCAGATAATTCATGACCATTTAATCTTGAGGCATTGTGTTTATTGACTTGCTTTCTAAAATTCAAGTGCAAATCATCAATATCATTAATTTCAACAAATTCATATCCATCTGCACATAACTGCTTTATTAAATTATCTTCTAAAGTTTTTTCACTTTCATATCCTATATTACTGCTCATTTAATATCCTCTCCAATCTCAAAGCTTTAACATTAAGGATTCTACAAACTAAAATAATAATCTCTTATCTTTTGTGACATTAGATATCTTCTTCTGGCTAAAAATTCATAATAATTGTTAACATCGTAATTTACAAATTCGTCGGGAATGCAGTTTTGTTTGAATGATTCATTCAATTGTTCTTTAGTTAGTATTCCACCGATAACCGATTTTTTAGATTCTATTTGCTCAAGAATTTTTGTCATATAAATATTTGGTGCATCATCTTTTATTTGATAATTAATTTCAGATTGGGTAATTGCGTAATTAGCAATTTGGTTGTATTCAGATCTAGAGTTGTGACCATTTCTTTGTAAGTATTTTTTAGGGAAAAGATGGTGAATATCACCTCGATTTGATATTAAAGCATCTACAGTGATTTGATTTGATAAAAAGCCTTTATCCCCTGAATGCACTTGAGCCATTAAATATAGTTTAAAGTATGGACTGCTTGCAACAGATGTGTTTAATCTTTCTGGCAGTATATGATCCCAATAAGCATCGGATAACTGTCCAAGTTCAACATTTTTTAAATATTCTTCAGGGTCATTTACGTCAAAACGTTTGATATCATAATCAAACATAGATTCAGGAGATCCAGAATATCTTCCTGTAAGAATTGATAATACAAGCCATTTTCTTACTACAGTTTCTATAGAATTAGGGTGAACACCTTTATCTCTAAGTAGTAGGAATAATGCGTATCCGAAATTTAAAGCATTGTCTGACCTGATTAAAGAAGCATCAATGATTCCAGCTGATTTCAAAATCATCATATAACGATCATAATTTGTTTTATTAATGAATTTCAATACGCCTTCATGCAATGTATTATAAGATTCTTCTGCAATTTCTTCTTCATAGTCACGCGTTTCAAAATTTCTTCCAGATAGTAGGTTTACTAAATCAGAAAGTTTACCTCTATGGAATTGTGAAGTAAATGCAACACGTAGGATATCAGTATAAGTGGGAGAATAGATATCATCCGTATTATTAACAATCCAAGTAATTTTATTGAATTCATCGAGTTTTGAAAACTCCTGATCATTAGCTTTTATTGCTTCTAGATCCATAGGTCTTTGGTTTAAATGACAAAAATAATCAATTGTTTTTCTAATGATATCTCCACCATATTTTTCATTCGAAGATATTTTACTCATTGCAAAATCCGCTTGAGATAAGACAGTTCCTTTTGAATTAATTCGAATGAAAATGTCAGTGACGGTTTCAATATCTAATTCCTGATCTAAATCAATAACGCCTATACTATTATTTAAAATACCTTTTAGTTTAACTATGGTATTGTTGATTTCTGATGCATTCGAATTATTTTGTTTTGCATATTCTATAGCAAAATTGAAACAATTGAAATCAGGTTTAAAAACTTCAGATATATCATTGATATATTTACTGTCCTTTTCAAGCGCCGGATTACAAACTTCAAATTTTTCATCAAGTGGATTAAATGAAATTCTAATCGGAATTTTTTTATATTCCTGATTAACTACTTCTTGCCCAGTGATTGCTGCAGTTAGAGCTGTAATTCGTTGCTGCCCATCAATAACAATTTTTTTACCATTACTAAAAGTACCGTCTTTTAATTTAACGTCTGGATTTTTCCATATTATTATGTAACCTACTGGATAACCTTTATATAAAGAATCCATCAAATCTCTTACTTTACTGGCTTCCCAAACAAATGGTCTTTGCATTTCTGGAATTGCAATTTCGCCACTATTGATCCAAGAAATAATATTTTCAACAGAATGATTATTAACACTATACTTCGCCATTTTATTTCTCCCCAACTATCTCTACAATATCATCAAATGTACAATTTAATGTTTTACACATTTTAATTAAAGAATCCATTGAAACTGTTTGATTCTTTGAAAGTTTTGCTAATGTTCCAGGAGTAAGTCCTGCTATTTTTGCAAATTCAGTTTTCTTCATACCTTTATCAATTAATAATTTAAACAATCGATTATAACTAATTTCCATATGATTAGACCTCTTTCTTTATTTTAATTATAGAGGAAACAGATATAAACATAAATATAAATATCACATTTTAGTGATATTTTTTTATTTTTCATTAATTTCATCTTAGTTATTGATGAACTAACCTTCACATGTTCAATAATATTAATGCAAAGAAATCGAAGTCCTCCGTTCTTTTTTTGTTGTTTTCGTCGGTTCGATTATGAGGGGATATCCCTTCAAAAGCTTAGCCAGGAGGAATAATAATGGCTAAACCTTATAATCATCGTCGTGCAGAAAATGAGTACAAAAAATGGAAGAAGAAAGATGATCAATTCATGGTGAAAATAGAATCACAGAATACAATAAAGAATCAAAGACTGTCAGTTGATTCTATAATAATCATAAGGATGAAAAACGTCATGATGTCACAGATAACGTGATTGATTTTATAAACCGCCTTATTATACATATACCGGACTATCATTTCTTAACAACTCGATATTATGGATTCTATGCCAACGCTTCTAAGAAAACCCTAGATAAAGTACATACACTTCTTAAAATCTTAAAGAATAAGGATTATTCTCGTGAAACAAGAACCAAAGCCCTTAAAAACAAACTCAATAAATTCAGATACCGCACTCATATAAAGACCCAATTCAATGTAAATGTAAAGCCACAATGCAGTATACTTATACATATAATCCATTCAAGAACAAGAGATATGATGCACTGCCCTGAATGTGATCATAAGATGATTGTAAAAAAATAATTCAACAATTAAAGACAAATACAAAATGCAGTTTAATTTTCAATAGTCCTTTTTGTCGTTTCTGATAATTCATATCTTGTGATATTTTAGTGCTATTTTACATATCGTATTTCTCTGTTCCGAAACCAAAATCTTAATATACAAAAAAAACTGTCTTACGACAGTTTAATTATGCATTTAAAGCTGCTTTTGCTTCTTCGCAAAGTTTAGTGAAGCCTTCAGCATCGTGAATAGCCATTTCACTTAACATTTTACGATTGATCGCAATATTAGCTAATTTTAATCCGTGCATTAAACGAGAGTATGATAAGTCATTCATACGTGCAGCTGCATTAATACGTGTAATCCAGATTTTACGCATGTTTCCTTTTAACTTACGACGATCGTTGAATGCATATCTGAATGAATGCATTACCTGCTCATTTGCAGTTTTGTATAATGTATGTTTTGATCCAAAGTATCCTTTGGCAAGTTTCAACACTTTTTTTCTACGAGCGCGTGAAACTGTTCCACCTTTAACTCTTGCCATTCTTTATATCCTCCTTAATTACTTAACTAACATTTCCTTAATACGTTTGTAATCTGTAGCATGTACAGTACCTGGTTTAGCTAAGTGACGACGTTGTTTCTTAGTCTTTCCATGGAAACGGTGAGATGTATAAGCGTGAGATCTCTTTAATTTTCCAGAACCTGTCTTTTTTACACGTTTTGCTAATCCTCTATGACTCTTCATTTTAGGCATAGTCTAGTCCTCCTTACTTCTTTTTAGGTGCCAACACTGTTGACATCGTATTACCTTCCATTGAAGGTTTCTTTTCAACGACAGCTACTTCAGACATAGCTTCGATGAAGTCATTCATGATCTTACGACCAACTTCCAAGCGAGTGATCAAACGACCACGGAATCGCATATCAATCTTTACTTTCATACCCGCTTCGATCCATTTTGACGTCTGACGTACTTTGGTTTCAAAATCGTGTGTATCGATAATCGGTGATAAACGCAAAGATTTAACTTCAACAACATGTTGTTTACGTTTCGCTTCTTTAGCTTTTTTCTGTTGTTCGAAATGATAGCGACCATAGTCTAAAACTTTACACACAGCCGGACGCGCTTTGGGTGCAACACACAACAAATCTAAATTTTGTTTGTATGCAATGTCCAATGCTTCTTTTTTTGACATAACTCCCAATTGTTCTCCATCCGCATTGATGACAAGAACTTCTCTAAACGGAATCTTTTCGTTAAACAAATCATCGTTTACATTATTTGGGGCAACTTTTCTGTTATTGATATTCGACACCATCCTTTTTTTAATTTTCACAAAAAGAAAATGGGTGCATTCAACACCCATCACTCTTTTAAACGAATTCAAACTGAATTGGCCGTGAACCTATGTCCCTCTAGACATCAGGTGAGAAGGGGTGCTTCTATCTTTCCATTTCTTTTACTTATTGATAATACCATATACATGTGGTATATGCAATATTTTTTTCAAAAAAATAAAGCCGACTCATCGACTTATACACATAAATGGTGGACTCTTGGGGATTCGAACCCCAGACCCACTGATTAAGAGTCAGTTGCTCTGCCAGCTGAGCTAAGAGTCCATTTATCAGTGCCCATTTATATTACCATAACATATTTTTGATTGCAACTGTTTTTTAAAAAAATAAGGATGTCTTTGACACCCCTATTCCATCATAGCCATTTTTTCTTCCCATTCCTTCATTAAGGCGGCTATTTCATTATGCTTATCATCGATTTTTGCATCCAACTCTTCCATCTTACGATAATCTTGATAATACTCTGGCTCATATCTTAATTCTCGCATAGCCTCTAAATCTTGCTCAGCCTCATCTAATAAAACTTCAAGTTTCGCAACACGATTTTTAATGGCCTTTAAATCCGTAAAAGATACCGTTTGTGGTTTTACCTCTTTTTCAACCTTTGTTACCGATTCTATCAATTCATTATTCGCCTTTTTATCCAAGTATTCTTCATAATTCAAATCATAGATTTTACCTACAGAATCCATCTCTAATACGCGCGTAGCCATTTTCTTTAAAAACATACGATCATGCGATACAAAAAGAATGGTTCCATCATACTTTTCTAATGCCGATTCCAATGCTTCTTTAGCTGGTATATCCAAATGGTTTGTAGGCTCATCCAAAAGTAAAACATTATCATGTTCTAACATTAGTTTCGCAAGAGCTAAACGCACTCGTTCACCACCCGACAAATCATTCACTTCTTTAAACACTTCATCCTGTGTAAATAAAAAACTAGCTAACGTATTACGAATCTGTGTTTGCGTTGCATCCGGATCCATATCCCATAATTCATCAAGAACATTTTTATTAGATTTCATCTGGGCACTTTCCTGATTAAAATATCCCACATCGATTTGATGACCAAATTTGAAACTACCAGAAATGGCAGGAAGTTCTTTCACCAAAGTTTTGATCAAAGTGGATTTACCAATACCATTTGGTCCAACAATGGCCATACGTTGTCCTTGCAGTAATTGAAAGGACACTTTAGACAACACTTTATCATAGCCAACACTTAAATCTTCAACATCAAGAACTTGTTTACCACCCTTTCTTGCACAAGTAAACACCGCCTTCATTTGACTTGTATCCGATGAACTATCTTCAATTTTATCCATACGATCCAAATATTTCTGTTTACTCTTCGCAAAAGCGGCTTTGTTCTTTTTATATCTGAACTTCTCAATCAAATCCTCTAAACGATGAATTTCTTGTTGTTGACGAACATACGCCTCATGATTCTTTTTTAAATATTCTTCTTTTGCCTTTAAATAATGCGAATAATCCCCCACATATCTTTGTGTCTTACCAAATTCAATTTCTACGATTTCATCCACAACATGATCCAAGAACATACGATCATGACTGACCAAAACAACCGCAAAAGGATAATGCTTCACATAATTTTCAAGCCATTCTATAGCTGCGATATCCAAATGGTTTGTAGGTTCATCCAACAATAAAATATCTGGTTTCGTCAACAATAATTTAACTAAAGCGATTCTTGTTTTTTGTCCCGAACTAAATTCACATAATTTTTTATTTAAATCATTCTCATCAAATTGAAAATGAAAAAATACATTCTTTAATTCCACCTCATATTGATATCCATTTAAAGCTTCAAAACGAGTCTGCAACGCATCATATTTCGCAAGTTGCTTTTCACTCGAATCTGTTTTTAAAACTTCCGCCTGCTCATTTAATTGTTTTTCTAATTCACGAACCTTATCAAAAGCTGTTAAAAGCTCTTCATATACCGTCTTTTCCTCATCCACAAAAGTAATCTGTGCTAAATAACCAATGTTTGTTCCATTCAATACCATGCGTGTTCCAGAATCATAATTTTCCTGCCCACAAATAATTTTCATCAACGTCGTTTTACCGCAACCATTACGTCCAACTAGCGCTATTTTTTCATTATCACGTACTTGAAAATTTGCACCAGCCAAAACCGTTTTGGCACCAAAAGACTTTTGAATATTGCTCAATTGTAATTTCATACTATATCACCCTTAAATTTCAAAATATCTAACAATACTTTTAACCAATATTTTAGCTATCGCATCCGCATTTTCATTATAGTAAGTAACGCTTTGCGAATTCATTGCACTCGCATATGAAAAATAAAGGCCATACATTCCATATGCATCTTTATAATCTACATTTTTAAACTCATCCCCATATACACCTGCATATGTAGCTTTTCCGCCTGTTTCTCTTAATTGAGGATAAAGTTCATACTCTAAAACTTTTCCATTATCACTTTCTGCATACGAATCGTATAAAACACCATTTTCCTGTGTAGTATTCGTTCTTGCTTCATATAAAGTCAAACCATTTTGTTCCATAAAATATGAAACCGTATTGGCCAATCCACTATTTGTATAAGGACTCGTTAACATGTATGGAGCATAAACATTCTCATCTAAACTAGCACCTAAAGCTAAATATAATTTTGCCTTTGTCTTATAAGCACGTGCTGGACGACCATTGGCTCCATAATAGCCTGGAGTTTCATTTTCCTTACGCAAGATTTTTACTTTCAAGCCTTTCTTTTCCAACTCTTTTTTCACTTTCTTGGCAAATTCTAAAGAAGAGCTAGCCTCATCTAAAACAGATGTACTTGCACCAACATCAACTGTATTTGAAAAATAATTCATCGCATTTCCGCAAGGATCAATAACCACATCATAAATATCTTCATTTGGTTCTTGACTTGTCACTATAATAAAAGCGTAATTTTTCTTAAATTGAATTCCATATTCTTTCAATGCATTTTTATCCGCCATAAAAGATACGGAAGTCACCTTTTCATCACGACGCATCGTTGTAACAGCTTTTGCCTTAAAAGCATCTTTGAAATAGATTCGCTCTTTTTCAAAATGATTATAAGTATATAATTCATAGATTCCTTCTTTTAAAGTTCCTAAATCAACACCTGAATCTACGCTTCCATTAAAAGTAAAACTCGTTGTCGCATCCGTCATGACATTTCTTAATACAATGTTGTTACCTTGCATCTTATCTGTTTCTGTTGATCCATATTTACTTTTGTACAAAGATAACGTTTCTCCATAAACCACATAATCCTTTAATAGATACGTACCTTCAAAATCCTTTCCCACCTTTTTTTGTAATTTATCAACATCCACACCATTCAAGTAAGATTGAGATGATTTATTCGTTTGTTTCGGCTTTGAAACATATAAAAAAACACAGACAATCGCAACTGCAATCGTAACCATTCCGATAATCATTGTGCTTAAATTTCTTTTATTTATTACTCTTGTTTTTTTCATACCCCTTATTTATATCACACAAGAAAACAGGTATCAACGAGATACCTGTTTAAATCATTAGAAAATTAAATTTCTTGGTGTACGAGGATATGGTTGTACATCACGAATGTTAGCTACACCACTTAAATACATTAACATACGATCAAATCCTAAACCAAATCCAGAATGTTTACATCCTCCAAAACGACGTAAATCTAAATACCATTGTAGTGTTTCTTGTTCCATTCCCATTTCTTTCATACGATTTACTAATACATCATAACGTTCTTCACGTTGTGATCCACCAACTAATTCTCCAACATATGGAACTAACAAGTCACATGCCGCAACAGTTTTGTTGTCATCATTTATACGCATATAGAAAGCTTTGATATCCTTTGGATAATCCGTTAAGAACACCGGACCATTTACTACTTTTTCACAAATATAACGCTCATGCTCACTTTGTAGATCCATACCCCAGAAAATATCTTGGTTTTCAAATTGATCTTTTGCTTTTTCTAAATATTCGATTGCCTTTGTATATGTCATTCTTTCAAAACTAGAATTAGCCACATGTGTTACACGCTTAATACATTCTTTATCAATCATAGACGCAAAGAATTCCATTTCTTCTTTAGCATGTTCTAAACAATAGTTGATACAATACTTGATCATTTCCTCAATACAATCCATGTTGTCTGCTAGATCCGCAAAAGCAAGTTCTGGTTCAATCATCCAGAATTCAGAAGCATGACGAGTTGTATTTGAATTTTCGGCACGGAAAGTAGGACCAAATGTATAAACATTACGATATGCTAAGGCAAAAGGTTCAACATGCAATTGTCCAGATACTGTTAATTGTGCATGTTTTCCAAAGAAATCCTTATCATATTTTGCATCTTCACGCGTTGTAACGGTAAAACATTCTCCAGCACCTTCCGCATCATTACCAGTGATTTCTGGTGTATTTACATAAACAAATCCGCGATCCTGGAAGAATGTATGAATAGCCATACTTAAAACACTTCTTAATCTAAACATCGCATAATATGTATTGGCACGAGGACGTACATGAGGAATTTCACGCATAAATTCAAAACTGTGACGTTTCTTTTGTAAAGGATAATCATGATCACATAATCCTAAAACACAAATATTTTCAGCTTGAATTTCAAATGGCTGTTTTGCATCTGGAGTACATACTAATTTACCTGTTACTTCCATTGCAGAACCAGTTGTAATTTTAGATACCTCATCAAAATTTTCTAATTTTTCTCCATATACAACTTGGACATTTGAAAAAGTTGTTCCATCATTCAATGCAATAAAACCAACTGCCTTTGAATTACGATTTGTACGAACCCAACCCTGCAAAGTTACACTTTGTCCATCGTACTGTTCAAAAGTTTCTTTTAATTTTTTTACTAACATAGTTTCTCCCTTCAAAATAAAAAAAACGTCCCTTAATAATTAAGGAACGATTATAACCGCGGTACCATCCTGTTTCATCACACGTATGTATGCACTCAATTGGAATTTAACGCATTCCACACGTCACTGTCTACTTAATTTCTCCAGTCCGACTCCACAGGTGTTATCTATCCAAACTTACATTATCCCTTTTCACCCACTAGGACTCTCTTCTAAATGTTTGTTTCGGACGACTTCTATTTCTGCGTCTTTGTTTCTAATGAATTTGTAATAAATACCAATTCTTGTATAGATGATACCACATCAATACTTTTTATGACAACCCCTTTTGGAACCAAAAAATGCTGATGCGTAAAATCTACTATGCCACTGATTCCACACTGAACCAATTTATCTACCGTTTCTTGTACATCATGTGAAATTGTTAAAATGGCAATACGACATCCTTCTGGAATCTTATTCTCCAATTCGGACATTGGATATACTTCAACACCAAATTGAGTTCCACATTTTTTAGGATCCACATCAAAGGCACATGCAATTTCTCCAACTACATAATTCCACTTATTATAATTCATTAATGCACGACCTAAGTTACCTGCACCTACTAATATAATCTTTTCATCAAAATCAACGCCAAGCTGACTATTAAATATTTCAATCAACTTATCCACATCATATCCATAGCCTTGCTTTCCAAGATTGCCTAAAAATGAAAAATCACGTCGAATCGTCGTTGGTTCAATATCAACAAAACTCGATAATTCCTTAGACATAATTCTTTCAACGCCATTTTTTTGTAGCTTACGTAAAGCTTTTAAATACACTGGATATCTTTGTAAAGTCGCTTTGGGCACATTTCTATTCTGCATTTATATCACCCCATGGCTTAATAATAGCACATTTGTGATATATTTAACAAGTATAACAAATGAACTTGTGAAAAAAAGTCGATTACTCGACTTTTGTAAAAATACCTTGATCCACTTGTAAAAATGTTGAATCCACCTCTTGTGAAAGCATTTGAATACGCGAACCATAAAAATATGGAACCCCCTTCTGTTTTGCATAGACAAGTACAACTATCCAAGCAAGCACAAGAAGTATAAATGCAACTTTAAAAGGAATGTGAAATAAAAGCACAAATAACATCAACAATAAAACATATGCCAATGTATCCAACAAAATAAATCTTTGAAATATATTTCTTAATGAATTCTGATAATAATTTCTTTTTCTTGATAAAAAAGCTTTTGTAATGGCATCAATTTCTTCACTAAACTCCAATTTAATGTCATCTGTTTGTTTATCCGTATGCTCTTTTAAAAACACAATTTGTTGCATCCTTAAAAGGCAAAATAACATTCCCTGTTTATTTTTTTCTTTCGAAAATTTTTTATAATACAATTCAGCCAACTTTAAATAATCATTATCCGAAAGCGGTTTAGAAATCATGCTTTGTGCTATAACATCCAAGCGCTCACTTAAAACATCCGAAAACACAAGAATATTATTTTGTGCACGACGCTCAATCTCTTTTAAAGCCCCTAAAAAATGATCAGCCACGATACGCCTTTAGCGCACACGCAATTTGATCCGGACATGACGTCGGTTTATTACCACAAGTTACACCTGTTAATGTATCAATAACTTCGTCTACACTTCTTCCCTTCAATAAACAACCAATACCTTTCAAATTACCATTGCATCCTCCAATGGCTTCAAAACTTTGAATAATTCCATCTTCAATTTCAAAATTGAATTGACGACTACAAACACCTTTTGGTGTATAACTATATTTTTCCATAAAAACCTCCATGAATTCGACTTAACACTTTTTTACATACTACTGCAATTAATATACCACTCACAATGGATAATGCCAAAAGAATTGGCAAAAAAAGCTGCATAAAATATTGTTGATAGATCCAAGTAATCGCGATCACTTGTCCAATATTATGAAAACAAGCTCCAAGTATGCTGACTCCATATATAGAAAATACTTTACTTCTATAGGCAATAATCATCGCAATACAAGCCAAAATCCCACCACTTAACGATAGATAGAATGAAACCGAAAATAATGTTCCTTGCATCAAACTTGATAAAAAAATGCGAAGTAAAGAAACATAAGTCAATGATTTTTCATCATATATATAAAGTGCAAACAACCCTGCAATATTCGCAAGACCAATCTTATATCCTGGAACTATCATGAAGATACCTACAAAACTTTCCAATAGCTGCAACAAGATTCCCACCGCAACTAGAAATGCTAGAATTACACTTTTTTTTACATTCATTGTATCACCGTATCCTGGCTGGCTTCTTTTTCAATTTTTACCACCGTTTCATTTGGCAAACACACAATTGGAACATTGGCATCCGAAACAAAACCTTGTTTTGAACAATAATGATGCAAACTCTTTTCTTGAGTGACACGAACCTTTTTTTGTTTGACCTCAATATGCACTTTACCAAGCTTTCCATTCACAACATAAGATTTATCCTTTGATAAATCGATACGCAAAACCTGTTTTTCTTTCACATAGACACTCGCATAGCTATTCACATGTTTAGTAAAAAACAAGGGAATACAAAGAAAAATAGATAAAACCATAATGCATACTATCAATATTTTATCAGCTTTTCTCATTGTACAACCACACTTACATTTTTTGTGACTGCATTGCCAAAACGATCACTAATCTTCACTTGTACATCTTGTGTAGAAGCCGATGACGTATCCACATTTGCTTCAAAAGTCACACCTGATAGATCTGTCGCATGAAAGTATGAATTCCAATCAATATTTTGACCAACACTTATAGTGATTTGACTGACTTCGCTTGCACAAACAGGTGGCGTTGTATCCTTTACCTTAATCACAAACGGATATTCTTTATTCCCGTCTTGAATCGCAAAATCATATTCTCCAACCACCAGATAATCCATGCCTGATGTCATAAAACGATTGTTCTTTTTATCTACACCAACACTTTTTGAAACAACTTCTAATCGACTTGTACGAGATGAATCCTTTAAATACAAAGTTGGATTGGCATAAATATCTTTACCAAGTTCAATTGTAAACGTTTGTTTCTTTAACTGAACCCCCATTGAACATGCACATAATAAAAAAGATAAAACTATAACCCCTATTTTTTTAAACATCTAAATCCTCCTTGAGATCTTTAGCCATCTGCTTCACCTTAGCTAAACGATGTTTCATACCTGACTTTGAAATATCTTCACCAAATTCATTTTTACATTCCAAACACAATTCATTCAAATTTGCTTCTGGATACATCTTTCGAATTTGCATCGCATGCATGATCTTTTCTGGAATCACAATATTTTTTGCGTTACTTTCCAAAAATTCAATCGCCTCTAATTGTGATTTTGCCGCTTTCAAGCTTTTCACTTCATTGGCCACTTCACAATTATCTAAACGCGTGATCTGATTGTAAAAATCTCTTTGTATTCTAGAATCTTCAAATTCAAACAACGCATTCGAAGCATTACACAAGCGCAAAAAATCAGCAATTTTATCTCCAGCCTTTATATATACGACATATAAACTTTTTCTTTCAATTACTTTTGCAGGCAAATAAAAACGCTGCATCAATTTTTGAACACTCAATGCCAAATCCTTTTCCTGACTAGACATCTCTAAATGATAGTTACTCGACTTAGGTGAATTGATACTGCCACTTGCCAAAAAACATCCTTGAAGATAGGCTCTAGCCATCTTTTCTGAACGCACCATTTTCACACTTGGCGTATATCGTAAACCTGAATCCGTAAGAATTTGAAGGTCTTCCAAAATTTCCTGTGCCTTATCAAAAACCTGTATGCGATATATATTGTTTTTCTTTAACTGCATTTTTTTCAATACAGATAGACGCGGATCCACATTATATAATGTTTTCATAATTTGAAATACGTGTTTCGCAATCGTTGCATTTTCAGTCTGAAAAGATAAATACATACCTTGCCAGTTCATATGTAAACTTGCTCGCATTTGAAAAAGGGCACATAATTGTGCCTTCATCATTTGAGCATCGATTTCTTCTTTACAAATTTCCTTTTTGATTTCGCTAGTAAAGGACAAGTCTATACCCCCTTGATTAGTTCCTCAACAACTTGTTTAACCGCCATTGGATTATGACGAATACGTCCTTTTGAGTCCAAGGCCAACAAATCTCTTTGTATAATAGCATAGTCCGTTGCCTCATTTCCAATACAAATTGGATAACTCTTTTGTGAAGCATACATATCCAATACTTCCTTTGGTAACTTTGATTGATTCACAACAACTAAATCCACTGGATGTTTAAATGAATGCTTTTCAATTGCACGAATATGATCTTGTACAGTATAGCCATCTGTTTCTCCAGGTTGCGACATCGCATTACAGAAATAAATCTTTTTACAAGGATTCTTTTCTATTGCTTTAGATATATCTGAAATAATCAAGTTTGGCATAATCGAAGTATATAACGATCCAATTCCATATATAATTAAATCTGCATTTTCAATCGCATCAATAGCCGGCTTGTAAGCTTGGACATCCGTTTGATAGAACACATGATCAATACTATTGTATACAGTTGGAATATTTTTTTCGCCACGAACCAAAGTCCCATCCTTCATCATGGCATACAAAGTGACAACATCCAATGTACTCGGCAAAATATTTCCTTTCACATTTAAAACTCTTGAAATAGATTCAATAGCACCCATAAAAGAGCCTGTCGTGTTGATCATAGCCAAAAAGATCAAATTTCCTAGATTATGTCCACCAATGTCTTTGCTACCTTCAAAACGATAATTTAATAAATCCGAAAAGAAACCCTCATCTTCTTCATCGGCCATTGCACATAAAACATGTCGTATATCTCCAACTGCAGGTACATTGTAAATATCTCGAATTCTTCCTGTACTACCACCATCATCCGCAACCGTAACAACAGCCGTTAAATCCACATTTTCCAATCGTTTCATGCCTTTCAACATGCTGGATAGACCTGTACCTCCACCAATCACAACTATCTTTTTCATTCTTCATCCACTCCAATATCTCGATGTGATTTAAAACAACGATATGTATCTTTATATGTGTCATATAACCAATTACAAATGGAAACCGAACGATGTTGTCCGCCTGTACAACCTATCGCAACAATCATATGTGACTTATTTTGTTTCTCATATTGGTTAAATACAAAATCACAATAATTTTTTAAATGCACAATAAATTCCTGTGTTTCTGTTTTATCCATAACATAATCATAAACTTCTTTTTGATTTCCTGTTTTTTCTCTCAACAAAGGATCATAGAATGGATTGGGTAAGAAACGAACATCAATAACCATATCTGCATCTAATGGCACCCCGTGCTTAAATCCAAAAGATTGAAATGTTACTGTAAATACACTTCGTTTTGCACTTTTAAAACGATGTAAAACACGACTTGCCAAAGCTGAAGTACTTAATTTTGTCGTATCAATGTGAATCGTATTCTGTGAATTTTCTTGTAGATGATCCAAAAAATCACGTTCAACTTCAATCGCATCCTCTAATGTCGTAGCTAAATGATTTACAATCATTGGGTGTTGTCTTCTTGTAAAGCGATAGCGCAACAACAATTCTTCATCACTACAATCTAAAAATAAAATTTGTAGTTCTCTATTTATATTCTCAAAATAACTGACAAAAGCTTGATAATCTATTGCACTCACACTTAATGCCACATTTTTATAATGCGTTTCATCTTTTCTTAATAATTCTTCTAAATTGTCTAGTAATTCCTTAGGAAAATTATCCATACAATAATACCCTAAATCTTCCAAGGCATTCATTGCACTTGATTTTCCAGCTCCTGACATTCCTGTCACAAGAACAATTTTATTTTCCATAATCCCACATCCTTTTCATAAATTATACCAACAATTGAACTTGAGTACAATTTTGACTATCATATTAACAGGAGGACCACTTATGAAACCTTGTATATTTTTAGATATTGATGGTGTCATCAACCCAAACCGAAAAAATACTACATATCATTTTGATTATAGTTTACCAAATACTCTAGCCAAAAAATTAAATCATCCTAAAATCGCAAATTTAAATGTATATTTAGTCAATCAAGTCTATTCTTGTTTTTCAAAAGAAAGTATCGATTATTTGAAACAATTAATTGAAAAATACAACGCACAAATTATCATCACAAGCTCTTGGAGAATTGTATACTCCCTTGATCAGCTACAAACTATGTTTGATATTTTTGGCTTAGGAAAGTACATAAAGGCAACTACATCTTTAATTTCACCACGTACAAAGGCAATCCAAGAATTTATAAATGAACATAATATCACAAGTTATGTCATCTTAGATGATTTTGACATGAGCAATGTTTTTGATTATCATTTTATCTATGTTCGAAATTATTTTAATGAACAAGATTTTAAAAAAGCGGATTACACATTATTCATCCAAGAAAGGAAGCCTTCCATTTGAAAAAATTCATATTCACTATTCTTACAATCTGTAACATGATGCTCATATTTTATTTTTCAAATCAAAATGCAGAGCAATCCACACAAACAAGTGCTTGGTTTTTACAATTCTTACCTTTTTCAATGCACTTCATTCGCAAACTAGCTCATTTTACAATCTATGCCTTGCTTGGCTATAACACACTCTACATGTATAAAAACTACAATATTAAACGCTATGCATTCTTCGCCTTGATGACTTGCATTCTTTATGCGTGTAGTGATGAATGGCATCAATCTTTTATTTCGGGAAGAAGCCCACAAGTCACAGATATTTGTATTGATACAATTGGAGCTTTAAGTATGATTCATTTAAATCTTTCAATAATAAGAAGAAAGCGGTAAAGTATAAATTCTACCGCTCTCTTTTTTATTTTTTATATGCTTTATCCATAAACTTTTGTGCATCTACCACAAAACGACTGTGCACACCTTTTCCAATTGATTTTCCATCTTGGAAAGCCTGCACTTCATAATCAATTTTGCGACCATCTACATTTACCATTTTAGCTTCAATTGTGATTGTTGCGCCTAAGGGACTAGCCATATCGTGTGATACATTCATAGAAATGCCTACACTTGTTTTGCCTTGGTCTAAATCAAGACATAAACAGGCTGCTTCTTCCATCCACGCAATCATTTGTGGTGTAGCTAAGACATCTAATGAACCACTTTTCATAACAGATGCCAAATTTTGTTGTTCAACAACACGTTGAATTCGAATCGTTTTTAATTCCATTTTCATTATTCCTCCTTTGATATATTAATCCATTGTTAAAATATTGACAATGAATTTCATTCCTATGCTAAAATAATATAAGAAATGTATATTCATTTCAAAATAGAAAGTAGGTCTTTATATGTATTCTAAACAGGAACAAAACCTGATTCTCTATCAAAAAGCTAAACAAAAAATAACTATACATTTAATTTTATATTTCGCCATATTATGTATATACTTTTTTTTAATGGCATATTTATTTTCTAACATAGAATTTTTAAAAGTTGATGATCCTTCTTTTCACTCCATGTTATTAAAGCTAACAGCTGGACAATTAATATTATATGGCATCACCTTTGTTCTTCTTTCTTTAGGCAACAAATGGTTTCGCATACTTTATTGGATTGATTTAGTTATCACACTTTTATTGATTTATTTTCCAATCCATTTACTATTATCCAACCTTAAAAATATTCTTCCATTTTTTATCCTTGTCGCTTGTATGCTTGTAAAAACAATGGCACTGAGCCAAATTGGTGGATATTTAAAAAATAATCGTTGGTGTAAGATTTATTATGATCACACCATTGAATTGGATGATGAAGATGATGATTGGGTTGAAAAACAAACAAAAAATGTAGACTACAATAAAATCAAAGAAAAATACGCAAAAGAAATGGAACAAGATGAACAAGACGATGAAGATGAATATGAAACGGAAAAAACGCCTATGACTTTACCTCAATTATCCATTCGTTTAGGTATTATTATTTATGGAGAGTTGATTTTATTTCCAATTTTAATTCAAATCTTTTCAAATCTATTTGAAAGCATGGATATGCAAAAGGTATTTGCGACAAAAGATATCTTTGTACTTTGTATATTTACTGCATTCATATGGACAATTCCATTGTTCTATATGTACTACAACCAAAAAGCTACAAAGAAAATTATCGCTTGTTGCATGATTGGTGAACTCATTCGCATTCTTGTTTATTTGCCTAGCCTTATGAAATATTATAATTCACATGAATATTCCATTCGTGTATTTATATTCTTTATTTTAATTGATATCATTCGTTTACTCATTTTATTTACATTCGCCATTCATGTTCTAAAATCCGAACAAGAATATGCACCAAACCCCAGAGACTAACTCTCTGGGGTTTCTTTTACAACAATAGGTAATTCAATTGTTATTTTAGTTCCTACATCTTCTTTTGAAGTTAAATGAATATCTCCTTTATAATAATAAACAACATGCTTTACAATGGATAATCCAAGTCCTGTTCCAGGTATCGTTTTGGAACGTTGTTTATCTACGCGATAAAAGCGTTGAAAAATTCGATTTTGATCTTTATTTGGAATTCCAATACCCGTATCCTCTACACTAAAATACATATTGTTTTGATTCTTTTTCAACACAATATCAATACGTCCATTCACCTTATTATATTTGATCGCATTCGAAATCACATTGTAAAAGATTCCTTTAATATGATCCATACTCGCAAAGACTGTAAATTCTGTCGCATTCACATATATTTTTAAATCCATTTTCTCAATTTGCACTCTTAAAGTTTCTATAATAGAATCCAATAACTTCTTTACTTGAATATGTGAATATGTCACTTGCATTTCTTCCGTTTCTAATTTAGAAATGGTTAAAATATCATTGATCAACTGCGTCATATGATCACTTTCTTTTAAGACACAATCCAAACACGTATCAATTTGATTACTATCTTGAATAGTATGTGAACGAATCAATTCCGTATATCCACGAATCGAAGTCAATGGTGTTTTCAATTCATGACTCGCATTACCAAAAAATTCCTGGCGAACCTTTTTTTCTTTTTCCAGTCTTTCCAAATACTTTTTATTTTCTTTTGACATATTTGTCAGGGCATTTGTGATTTTATAAAGTTCTGGATAATTATATGTGTTAAAAGTTAAAACATCTTCGGATATGTTCGTTGAATTAATTGTATTTGTGATATCTTGAAATGGTTCAACAATTTCATCGGCCATTCTCTTAGATAAGATAAATACAACCATAAACGATAGGCATATACTAAAAATAAATGGAGCTAATAAAATAGAAATAGATTGACTCAATCCATCAAAAGGCATAGCTAAACGAACAATTGTTTGATTATCATCTTCATAATCTGCCACATATAAATAAGATCGTTGCATCGTACTTGAATGACGGATACATGTACCTGTTCCTTTTTCTAGAGCTTGTTTTACTTCTTCACGTTGTAAATGCTTTTCACTGATCTTATCTTTGTAGTTATCATATAAAACTTTACCATTTCGCTTAATAATTGTGATACGAATATCTTCCGATTTAAATGTATCTCCTAAACGAGTCGTATTTAAATCATCAATTTCTAAATTTTTTACAAGCTTCACTGTATTCATCAAATACTGTCTATCTTGTGAAATGGATGCTTTGTACAAGCTTACATAAAGTAAACCAAACCCAAGAAGAAATGTAATTAAAAACGTAATTAAAAAGGAACGAACAATTTTCTTATGCATCATTATCTCCAGCTACCAAACGATAGCCAACTTGTCTTACAGATTGAATCCAATGTGCATATTCATTGCCTAATTTTTTTCGTAATGAATTAATATGTACATCTAACGTTCTACTTTCACCGATAAAATCATATCCCCAAATTTGGTTGATCAACTCTTCACGAGAAACGGCTCTACCTTCATTTTTAGCTAAATATTTAAGAAGTTCAAATTCTTTGTATGTTAATTCCACAGGCTCTTCATGAATCATTACAATGCGTTTATCCAAATCAATACATAATCCGTGAATCTGAATCAAACGCTCATCCTTTTTACTTCTTCTAAGTAAAGAGCGAATTCTTGCTGCAAGTTCTAAAACACTAAATGGCTTTGTCAAATAGTCATCCGCTCCTAGATCTAATCCCATAATTTTATCTAATTCTTTATCTTTTGCACTTAAAATGATTACTGGCAAATCTTTTAAAGATGTTTTTGAACGAATAAACTTTAAAATATCATATCCACTCATACCTGGAAGCATTAAATCTAGAATAGCTAAGTCAACTTTATTGTCTTGAAGATAATCATATGCATCTTTTCCATTCTCAAAATCAATTAACTCATAATTAAAACTAGCCAGCGTTAATTTTAATAACTGACGAATATTTTCATCATCTTCAACAATTAAAACTCTTTCCATATCATCAACCTCTTTTTGTCATTTTATCATGATTGCAAATAAAAAAGGAGTAAAGTTTATTTTACATTACTCCTTATAATCTAAATTATTTTTTTAAAGATGGGTTCCAGTGTTCGTTTGGTTCTAATCCTAAGAAATCACAAACTGTAGCTGCAACATTTGACAATCCTAGATCTTCGCCTTCTTTTAGTTCACATTCAGCATTATATACAATGAATGGAACTGGTGCTAATGTGTGGCTAGTCTTACTTTCATCATCCGCATTACCATGGTCTGCAGTTACTAATAAAATACCATTTACTTTATTTACAGATTCAATAACACGTGCAAGTTCTAAGTCTACAGATTCAACACCAATAATAGTTGCAGGTAAACTTCCAGTATGTCCTACCATGTCACCATTTGGATAGTTTGTACGAATGAAATCATAGTTTCCACTTTCGATTGCTTCACACAATTTGTCAGTGATTTCAGCAGCCTTCATCCAAGGTCTTTGTTCAAATGGAACTACATCACTTGGAATTTCAACATAAGTTTCTAAAGACTCATCAAATTTTTCTGAACGGTTACCATTCCAGAAATAAGTAACGTGTCCATATTTTTGAGTTTCACTAATTGCATATTCACGAATACCATGTTTACACAATTCTTCAGTCAATGTATATTTGATTTTTGGTGGTTCAGTCAAATAGTTCTTTGGAATTTGTAAGTCTGCATCATATTGTAACATACCTGCAAATTTAACATTTGGAACTTTAACACGATCAAATTTATCAAATGAAGCATCTCCATCAAATGCTAAAGAGATTTCTTGAGCACGGTCACCACGGAAGTTGAATAATACTACGCTATCGCCATCATCGATAGTTCCAACTGGAGTACCATCTTTTGCGATGACAAATCCTGGAAGATCTTGGTCAACAACATTTAATTCTTTACGATACGTTTCAATAGCTTCTGTAGTTGAAGCAAATTGTCTTCCTTCACCCATTACGTGAATCTTCCATCCACGTTCAACCATAGACCAGTCAGCTTCATAACGGTCCATTGTGATTTGCATACGTCCACCACCACTAGCAATGCATGCGTGGAAGTTATCGTCATTTAATTCTGCCATAAATGATTCAATATCATTTACATATTCTAAAGCTGAAGTTGCAGGAACATCACGTCCATCAAGTAATGCATGAACACGAACTTCTTTAATACCTTCATTTTTAGATTCTTTGATCAAAGCCTTTAAGTGAGAAATATTAGAGTGTACGTTTCCATCACTTAAAAGACCGATGAAATGCATTTTACTACCTTTTGCATTTTCAGCTAAATCCTTCCAAGTTTTAGAATTGAAGATTTCTTTAGACTCAATATTTTCATTAACTAATTTAGCTCCTTGAGAGTAAATTTGTCCACAACCTAATGCGTTGTGTCCAACTTCTGAGTTACCCATATCTGAATCTGTAGGAAGTCCTACTGCAAGTCCATGAGCACGAAGTTGTGTATGTGGACATTCAGCCCACAATTTATCAAGTGTTGGTTTGTTGGCTAATGCAACCGCATTGTTCTTCTTGTCTTCACGAATACCAATACCGTCCATAACAACCAATATTACTGGTCTTTTTTCCATTGTATTTTTCCTCCATTAATCGATAATAATATAACACTAACTAGGCCTTTTTTCAATGAACTCGTCTCAACAAATGAATTTTTTCACAAAAAGAAAAAGCCGCTTAACGGCTTTGATAACGAGATAAAAATTGTTGCGTTCTTTCTTGTTGAGGATGCTCGAACAATTGTTCTGGGCTACCCTGTTCTGCAATGACACCTTTATCCATAAAAATAACACGATCACTTACTTCTCTGGCAAACTGCATTTCGTGTGTAACGATAACCATAGTCAAACCTTCATCCGCTAACTTTTTCATGACATCCAAAACATCACCAACCATTTCTGGATCTAATGCACTAGTTGGCTCATCAAACAATAACACTTCTGGATCCATACACAAGGCACGTGCAATCGCAACACGTTGCTTTTGTCCACCAGAAAGTTTAGTGCTAGGCTTATTCGCAAATTCTTTCATTCCTACTTCATCTAAGAATTTTAAAGCTGTAGTTTTTGCTTCTTCTTTTGATTTCTTTAAAACACGAATCTGACCTAACATACAGTTTTCTAAAACAGTCAAATTATTAAATAAGTTAAAGCCTTGAAACACCATTCCAACCTTAGAACGATATTCATTGACATCCATTTGACCACTCAGAATGTCTTTACCATGATATAGAATATGGCCTCCATCCATTCTTTCTAATAGGTTTACACATCTTAACATTGTACTTTTACCAGATCCACTTGACCCAATAATCGTAACCACTTCTCCTTTATGAATATTGAAATCTACATCATTTAATACTTTAAGATTTCCAAAATGTTTCTGGAGATGTTGAATTTGAATAATTGTTTCCATAAATACCCTCCTAGCTACAGAAATCTTTCATACTGCTTTCGCTATCCATTCTTTTTTCAAGATAATTCAATAAGAATGAAGCAAGTGTTGTTAAAATTAAATATAAAATAGCTGAAACTAAAAATGTTTCCATAACACGATAGTTACTTCCTGCAACTGAAGTTGTCTGGAAATATAATTCTGTTACCGTAATAACATTCAACATTGAACTATCCTTGATATTTACAATCAATTGGTTTCCAATTGAAGGAAATGAATTCTTAATAGCTTGAGGAAATACAACATACATCAAAGTTTGCATCGTTGTCATACCTAAAGACATTGCGGCTTCATTTTGTCCTTTATCCACAGACTGAATTCCAGAACGAATAATTTCAGCCATATAAGCACCTGTATTGATTGAAATAATAATTAAACCTGCTGTAATCGGAGTCCATCCAATGACAGGTTTTCCTGCATAATAAATAAACATAGCTTGAACCATCATTGGTGTACCTCTAAATACCCAGATATACAAACCAGTAATAATTCTTCCAATATTCTTTAAAATTTTAATAGCTGTTGAATCATATTCATTGATTTCAATCGCACGAATGCCGCCGACTAATAAGCCGACGACAAATCCTGCAAAAGTACCAACAAATGCGAACAACAAAGTCATCTCAATTCCATATTGGAAAAGAGGTAAGTTACGAACAAATATGTTCCAAGTTTTCGCAATATCAATATGCATAATTAATCCTCTGTTGGTTGGTGTTCAACTGCATATTCCATCATTTCTTCACGTTCTTCATCCGAAATACTATCTAATGCTTTTTGAACTTTTTTGAAGAATTTTGAATCACGAGAACCTTCCTTTAATGCGATTGAAACAGTTGTATCACAATCAAATCCATGTCCATCTGCGAATTGAACGATAGTTAAGTCTGGGTTTGCTTCTACCACACCTTTGGCAACTGCCATTTCAGCAGTAATTCCATCCACTTCGTGTTGTTGTAAAGCCAATACCATTTCTGGATAAGTAGCCTTTGGTGTTACGTGATTTACACCTTTAATTTGATCAATAACATCATCATAGTTTGTTGCTTTTTGACCAACGATGTTTTTACCTGTAAATTGTTGAATATCTGTATATCCAGCTTCTTCACCATCTTTACGAACAATCATGATCATTCCCTTTGAATCATAATATGGAGTTGTAAAGTCAGCTCCTTCTTCACGATCTTTATCTTTAGTCATACCAGCGATGATCGCATCAATTTCATCATTCTCTAAAGCTGGAATCAAACCATCCCATGCAGTTTTCTTAATGACTAATTTCTTTCCTAATTTTTTCGCAATCTTTTTAGCGACTTGCACATCATATCCATCCGCATAACCAGCTTTACCCAATTTTACAGAAGTATCTGTTTTTTCAGATGTTTGCCAGTTAAATGGAGCATATCCACATTCCATTCCAACGACAAATGTGTCCTTATCTTCTGATGTTGTAGCTGTGTTTGATCCACATCCTGTTAGTGCAAAAGCACATACCATGGCAGATGCCATTAATTTTTTAAAGTTCATATTTCTTTTCTCCTTCTCTAATCGGCAAAGAATAGAAAAAGCTATGCGGGCATACCACATAGCTAAAAAACAATCTCATTAACTATAAGATAACGCCTCTTCCTGACGAAGGAGTGTTATAAGTATTCCTTATAACCCCAAGAAATAAAATTGCCATTTTACTTCTTTCGGCATTGGTTACCTTTCAAACACTTCACAGTCTGCCAACTCCATGTTTTACTCTGATGCAATGCTGCCTCTATCTTTACTCGATTTACTTTATAGTGCTTATTATACTCAACATATACATAGTGTCAAGAAAAAAATTACATTTTTTCATAAATTTGTAAATATTTTCACGGTTTCTTTAAGCTTCTTTTAAGTTTTTAGAACTATTCTATATACAGAAATAAACAGTAATCAACCCAATACATATAACCCTTTCCTAATAAAAAGCTGTTTATTTCATATATTCCTATTTCTTTGGTGAGTCACAATAATAGACTCACCCCTTTTTTTTAACAAGAAAAAAGAATGTACATATGTACACTCTTAATCTAAAGTAGCTGTATCCATTGCTTGTGACCAGTTATGAATTGGACCTGTCTTCATATTCTTAACACGCTTGTTATATAAGTTGAAATTCTGGTTTCCATATAATGCTAAATATGGCAATAAATCATTTTCCTTAATCATAATCTGTTTATAAAGCTCTGTTGATTTTGCTTCATCTGTTGTATACATTGCTTCATCCAATAATGAATCTAATTCACTATCTGATAGTCTTGCATAGTTATTTACATCCCCTGTTTTCAACATAGAATTTAAATCTGTATTGGCTACACCTGTAAAGCTCATCGCAAGACAACTCATTTCCCATTCACCCAATGCACTATCATCACTTGTTTTTGACAATAATGAATTGAATTCTAGAATTGTCTGTTTTAAATCAACACCAATATCTTTGTATGTCTTTTCAATCATAGGAATCAAAGTTTCCAATGAACTAGAACCTTCCGCAATCATGAAACGAACTCTTAATTTTTGACCATCTTTATAACGATAGCCATCATCTGACATTTCCCATCCAGCTTCATCTAAGATTTGATTTGCCTTATCTTCATTAAATTCATAAGTTTCAAGACCATCCAAAGCCTCTTCACCACGAATATAAGTGCCTAAATTGGCGCTTGCTGGATTCGCATATACAGCTGGTACAAAGGCTAGCTTTTCTTTTTTTGCTTCCTTACTTGCTTTTTCCCAAGAGAAGAAACTATCGACAAAGCCTTGACGATCCGTCGCATAAGCTAAGGCTTTACGTACGGCTGGATCGGCTGTAGGACCTTGTGCACAGTTAAAGTAAACATAGCCTTCTGTCGCACGTGGGTATGTATTAAATGTCAAATTGTCATCTAGACTAACTTGTCCAATTTTAGTTGGATCTGCATTCTCAGGTAAATAATCCACATTTCCTTTTTGAAGTTCATTTAACTCAGTTGAAGTACTGCAAACTTTGATAATAACCTTATCAATTGAATATTCTCCTTTTTTAGCTTTAAAGTTCTCGTTTCTTACAAAGCTAGCGCCGGTTGCCTTTGAATATTTATTCAATTTATAAGCCCCACTACCAATCGGATTGGAAGTATCTTTTTCAATCTTTGATATGTGTCCCTTCTTGTACTTATATTGTGTATCCGAGCAAATAGCACGAGTACCAAAAGTAGTTACCGCATCAATTCTTGGCTGTGTCATATGGAAAACAACCGTATAATCATCTGGTGTCTCAATTCCACTTAATTCTGTAGCATCCCCATCATGATATTCCTTATAACCTTCAATATTTTCTACATCACTCGAAAACCTTCCTGTATAGCTAGGATCTGCCAACACTGTAAATGTATATTTTACATCACTAGAAGTAAGCTTAGATCCATCGGAAAACTTAACACCTTTATTCAACTTAAAAGTAACCGTTTTTCCATCATCACTAATTGTAGGAAGCCCCTTAGCCAAAACTGGCTGTAATTCTTCATTTTCATCATACTGAAGCATTGATTGATATATCAAGTTGATCGCATATGCATCGTATGCACTTTCATAATACAGTGGTGAAAATACACCATTCATCTGTGCAGTAATTCCAACGGTTAAAACATTATTCGAATTATCACTTGACGAAGATGAACATCCCACTAAGCTTGCAGCCATCATTGCTGCTAATCCTGACTTCATAATCTTATTGTTCATTCACATCACCCTCTTAATTTAAAAATATGATACATTTCTTTCATTTTCTTTGCAAGTTATTTTCAGTAAAATTTCATTTATTTACAATTGATCAATTCATCAAACTCATCCACAAGCTTATCAAACTGGCAAATCGCATCATGAATTGGTTGTGGACTTGTCATATCGACGCCTGCCATTTTTAATAAATCAATTGGAGACTTAGAACATCCACCCTTTAAGAAATTCAAATAATTCTCAATATCTTCTGGATTGCCTTTTAATAGCTTTTGCGAAATGGCCATGGAAGCACAAAAACTTGTCGCATATTGATACAAATAGAAATTCATATATAAGTGTGGGATTTTTGCCCACTCTAAATCAATTGGCGCATCTACAATCACATCTTCACCATAATAAAATGCATTTAAATCATGATTGATCTTATTCAATAATTCAGCACTCAACGTATTATTTTTAGCCACTTCCTCATTGATCAACATTTCAAATTCTGCAAGCATAGTCTGGCGGTACATTGTTCCACGATATTGTTCCAATAGATAATTAATCAAATAAGCACGCTCTTTTTTATCCGTAGTTCTTTCCAATAAATAATGCATCAACAAAGCTTCATTACATGTACTAGCGACTTCAGCCACAAAAATCTTATAATTGCTATTAATAAAAGGCTGATGTTTAAAAGACATATAAGAATGCATCGCATGACCCATTTCATGTGCCAAAGTAAATTCACTTCTTAATGTATCTGTATGATTTAATAAGACAAAAGGATGACATGGCACACCACAAGAATAGGCACCTGAACGCTTTCCTTCATTTTCATATACGTCGATCCATCGTGAATTTAAACCTTTTTCATAAGCCTCTACGTACTCTTGTCCTAATAAAGCCACGGAAGCTAACGCTTCTTTTTTTGCCGTTTCAAAGGTAATTTTCTTATCAAATTCCTTAACTAAAGGAACATATAAATCATACATATTTAATTTATCTTTCTTTAAAGCCTTTTTACGAACCTTCATATATTTATGCAAAGGTGCAATATCCTTATGTACCTGCTTAATCAAATTCTTATACACACTTGATGGAACTCCATTTTTATTTGTACTTGCCTCCAATGATGTTGGATATCCTCTTAAATCCGATTCATATTTCAACATCTTACATTGTGAATTCAATAAAGAAGCCATCGTATTTTGAACCTTACCATAAGCTGCATACATATTTTCGAAAGCCGACTTTCTTAAAGTCTCATCTGCACTTTCTAAATAATCCACATAACTTCCTGATGTCAATGGTAGAACATTCCCCTTCGCATCTTTAACATCTTCAAATCTTGTATCCACATCATTCAAAATATAGAATGCTCTTTCACTACTAGAAAAAATATCCTGACACCCTGCCAACAATTCTTCTTTTTCCATAGACAAAGTATATGGCTTTAATCGATAAATATCTTGAATAAATCGTCTATATCTCTCTAATCCAGGTTCCTTTTCGAAGTATGTTTCTACATCAGACAATTTTAAAAGCTCTACTTCAAAAAAAGCTTGCTGAGAATGAATTTCTGTAATAACTACGTTTGCCTTTCCCTTTAAATCTTGATAAAAAGCATTTGAACCATCTTGATCACTTAATAAAGATGTATAACAATCCAATGTATATAGTTTTTCATTTAATTCTTCATACCCTTTTAAATACGCATATAAACTAGATGCATTTGTTAGATGATCTTTATATTTCAATAATTCTTTTGATTGCGTCTTTGCTTCCTCTAATTCTTTATAAAACACATCTAGATTTGGATAGATATCTTCTATTTTCCATGTATTTTCAACTAATTGTTCATTTCTTTTCATATATACACCTCTTTTTTTACATTTAGTGTAATCTCTTACATTCTAAAAGTCAAAAAAAAGGGTGAGTTATTATAATAGAAACACCCTTTTTTGACAATATATAAAGCTAATATTTATACAATCCATTCTAATCACAAAATCTATTGGTCTATATACTTTTTAACAACAGCAGGAACACCTGCTGCCATAGCATTGTCTGCTAAATCATTTGTGACAACACTTCCTGCAGCAATCACACAACCATTTCCAACGGTAACACCTGGCAACACCGTAACATTTGCACCTATCCAACAATTATCACCAATATGTATTGGAAGTGCTTGCTCTAAACCTTTATTACGATCTGCATAATTCAAAGGATGATTTGATGTGTAAAAGCCACAAAATGGTCCGACAAAAGTATTTTTACCAATTGTGATACTTCCTCCATCCATGAAGTAACACCCATGATTAATAAATACATCCTCACTAAAATATGTATATTTTCCATAATCAAAATAAACTGGCGCAAGCACAGTCAACCCTTTTGGAAGTTTGTTGCGTAACAATTTTCTTAATGCAAAAAGCTGCTCATCACTTCCCGGCTTAGACATATTAAAATCAAAACAATTTAATTCTGCTTTTTGACGCATAACTAACAATTCCTGATCAAAATTAGCATCATACCATTTTCCTTTAAGCATTTTCTCGATTTCTTTCATATTGACCTCACATATTTTCTAATCTGGTTGTTGCCCATCATGAGCTAGCCATTAACATTCCATGACCTGCATATTTTTAAAAATTGCTCTAGTGAACTGTAATACACCCAAAAACGAATTTTATTCTTTCCTTCATGAAGATGGCAAAAACGCATCTGAGAAAATGTAATTCTATCCATTGCACTATAAATACTTTTTCTTTATATTCTTTTAGCTTGTTAATGCGTTTCTCCAGAAACCACTTTAATATCCGTATCACTCTCTAACATAGCTTCTACAGACAATTCAATAGCTTTGGCAATATCTTTTAAGTTCATTCCCGGTGTTCCTGCAGGTTGATTCACTGTTTGTTCAGTGGCAAAAGGTACATGCATAAAGCCACCTTTTACATCTTTAAATTCTGTATGACAATAATGCAATACAGAGTACATTACATCGTTACAAACATAAGTACCTGCTGTATAACTAACACTTGCAGGAATTCCATTTTCCTTCATTTTCTCAACCATTCTAAACACAGGAAGCATTGTAAAATAAGCTTCTGGCCCATTTTCTACAACACTTGTCTGCAAAGGTTGATTGCCTTCATTATCGGCAATTCTTGCATTTCTAAAGTTAATACCCACCCATTCTGGTGTGACTTGACTTCTGCCTCCTGCTTGACCAATACATAATACGTAATTTGGCTGATTCTCTTGAATCGCTTCATAAACTGCCTCCGGCCCTTTTTGAAATACCGTAGGAATTTCTTTCTTAATAATTTTTGCCCCACTAATTTCATCCGGCAATAATTTAACAGCTTCATAAGCTGGATTAATTTTTTCTCCTCCAAAAGGATCAAATCCTGTAATCAATACTTTTTTCATAACATTTCATCTCCTATGACATCATGATCATCATGACAATTTGTACCACTAACATAACCACGGCAACAAGCACTTGTTTTTTAATGACACCATTTTTATCTTTCATTTCTAGAATTGCGACTGGCACTATATTAAAGTTAGCTGCCATTGGTGTACATAGTGTACCACAATATCCACAAGTTAAAGCTAAAGATCCAATCACTACTGGATCTGCTCCATATTTAAGCACAAAAGGAGCACCTATTCCTACTGTCATTACGGTAATTGCCGCAAAAGCATTTCCCATGATCATGGTAAATACTGCCATACCAATCGCATAAACAATAATTCCAATTGTAACATTGCCTGCAGGAATAATATTCGAAACTAAACTAGAAATGACATCACCAACTCCGGCTGCAGTAAATACAGCACCTAAAGCAGCAAGTAACATTGGAAGCATGCTTAATGGTCCAACCACATCCATCATTCTACGACAATCTTTTAAGAAGACACTTGGTGTATTTGATTTTGAATAGATACGCAAAATAATAATAGCCACAAAAACACCTACACTCATTCCGACTAACGGTGAAATCTTAGTAAAGAAAGCTGCAAGTAATGCAAACAAACCAATACATACAGCTGGAACAAATACTTTTGCGCCAATCTTCTTGTTGTTTTGTTCCATCTCTTCAAGCGTAGGTTCAGGCTCGTTACCAGGTGAAACTTTCTTTAGAATTGGAGGTAAAACCAAGACAATCAACAAGATACCATCAACCAAGGCAGGTAACCATTTACCTAGCACAAACATAACTCCTAGATCAAACCAGAAAACAAATGAACCAACACTGTTTTTATTTTCTTTATCTTTTAAATTTTTAAAGGCAACATACATAGAAATCAATCCAATTAGACAATACATGACTTCTAATAGTTTTTCTGAAAGTGTAACATCTACACTCGTATAAAATTGAATTGGATTCATTATTTAGTCTCCTTTCTAGATAATTGTTTATCTTTAAAATAGTAATACACAATCGCAACTGCTACGGCAATAATTGCCACTGGAATTTGTACTTTCATCAAATCGACCAATTCAACATTGTAGCCTAAGCCAGCTAATGTAGATTGCACTAAAATCATTCCACTTGTACCCACAAATAAAACTTGTCCAAAGAACCATGCGATATTTTCCATACCGCTTGCCATTCCTTTTAAGTTTTCTTCATACTTTTCACTGATCTTTTTACCATTTTTCTTAGCTGCAGCACTCGCCATAGGCAATACAATAGGACGAACAAATCCGGCTACGCCACCAAAGCTTACATTAAATGCCGCAAAGACTAGACGGAACACACCATAAATTGCAAGAACAACACCGGCTGATGCATTTTTAAATTTCTTCATTAAATTAGCTGCTGCTTGTTTTAAACCATTTCTTTCCAAAGTACCCGTCACAACCATGACCATCACAAACACACACATACTGCGGTTAGCGACAAAACTAGATCCAAGTGTTTCCAAGAAAGTAACAGGATCCATACCTGCAACAAGCGCAGTCACAATAGCGGCAATCATAATAATCAAAATCGAATCCAATTTTAATACAAATCCGATTACGACAATTAGAATACCTAATAATTTCAATAATTCCATAGTCTTTCATTCTCTCTTTCATATTTCTTACAGAAATTTACATCTGAAATTATATCATATTCTTCAACAAAAACAAAAAAAATGGATCAAACGATCCATTTACAATACTGATTTATAGACTCTTAATACATTCTTATAGAAGATTTTTTCCACTTCTTCTTGTGTAAGACCCGCCTTATATAAAGCTTCTTCTAATAAATTCATCATAGAAGCATCTTCAATTTCTAAAGGACATGAAATACCATCAAAGTCAGTACCTAATCCAATCACATCGATTCCAGCAAGATCTTTGATATATAGAATATGTTTGACCATATCGTCTACACAACTCTTGTGATCATCACGATCGGCCAAGAAACTGCCACAGAAATTAAGTCCCATGACACCACCACGTTTTGCCAATTGAAGAATCATATCATCACTCATATTACGTGCTACATTACATACACTTCTTGCGTTAGAATGTGACGCCACAAATGGTTTTGTCGTATATTTCAATACATCATAGAAGCCAGCATCATTTAAGTGAGAAACATCAATGATCATACCAAGTCTTTCCATTTCTTTCACATATGAAATACCAAACTCTGTCAATCCTCTTTCTGTATCTACACTACGCTTATAGTTAGGTCGATTTCCATCCATATCTTTCATAGAAAGGTTTGGATAACCAATTCCGTTCTCATAATTCCATGTTAAGGCAATCATTCTTACACCCATGCGATAGTAGTTTCTTAACATAGCTAAATCACTAAAACAAACACCACCATCTTCTAAAGTTAATAAACTTGATAATTTTCCTTCTTTATCATTCTTCTCAATATCACTAAACGTATATACAGGGGCAATATAATCTGCATACTTATCCATTTGTGTACAATATTCATCATACAAACGCATTGTCTGTTGCTCAGGAATAGCTAGTTCTTTTTGATCTGTAAAAAGTGCAAAATTCTGTAATAAATAATTACCCTTTTTCATTTTTTCCAAATCAATCGACAAATCATTTGAATACAAACTTGCCTCTTTCCCTTTTAAATCACGACTCAATAATTCTAGAATCGTATCACAATGCATATCGACTACTCTCATTTTTATAACTCCTTTAACCATTCTATACAGCCATCTTCATAACATGATGGAACAATTTTATTTGCGACTTTTTTACAGGCTTCACAACCATTTTCAAGTGTTACACCTAAGCCAGATGCTTCTAAGACAGGTGCATCGCTAGAACCATCCCCAATTGAACTAACGTCTTGCCAAGAAATGTTTATTTTTTCTAATAAACGATTCACACTATTCAACTTTTCACAATCCTTATGAATAATATCAATCATCGTATCTGTACTATGCACAACTCTTACATTACAATTTGATTCAATCCTTGATTTCATTTCATCATAAATCGAATCAATCCTTTCCTTCGAATCCGAAATAGACACTTTCCACACAGAATTCTTTAAATATTTTTCCATGTGATTCGTTAAAATGTAATCCACATCACAATTGTGCATATCCAATTCAAACCCATATGTCATTTTATTGGCCACAAAATAATCGGGTTGACTATATCCAACACCTAAATTATGCTTTTGAGCATATTGCCAAATAAATGAAACATCGTTATTTGAGATTACATACTCAAATATCGTCTTTTTCATTTTCACATCAAAACAATGGGCTCCATTACAACTAATGACATATCCGCCAAAATCTTGCATCAAAATCTGCTTAGATAATGGATATACGCCTTGAAAGCATCGAGCTGAATTTAATACGACTAAGACATCTCTTTTTTCAACTTCAATCAATGCTTCTTTAACAGCTTCCTTAACATAGATTCCACTACTTGGATTCATCAAAGATCCATCTAAATCACATACAATTGTCCTAACCATATAGCACTTCCTTTTACTTGTTTAATAGTAATACGAAACGTGTCAAAAAAAAAGACCCCGAAGGGTCTTATTTAGCTAAAGTTCTTAGTGAAATACTACTTTTTGAATTCAACAGCTGGTAAGTTGTAGAAAGTCTTGTCTCCAAGGTATTCAGCAACGTTAACAGTTCCACGTTGGTTCAATTCGTCTTCAATACGCATTAAACGGTTGTATTTAGCAATACGGTCTGTACGGCTTAATGAACCAGTCTTGATTTGTCCTGCGTTCAATCCAACAGCGATGTCAGCGATTGTAGTGTCTTCAGTTTCTCCTGAACGGTGAGATACGATGCAAGTGTATCCGTGTTTCTTAGCCATTTCGATAGCGTCGAATGTTTCAGTTAAAGTACCGATTTGGTTAACTTTGATTAAGATCGCATTAGCGATTCCTTTTTCGATTCCTTCGTAAAGGATTGAAGGGTTAGTTACGAATAAGTCATCACCAACTAATTGTACTTTGTCTCCTAGACGGTCAGTTAATTTTTTCCATCCGTCCCAGTCGCTTTCTCCTAATCCATCTTCGATAGAGATGATTGGGTATTTAGCGATCCATTCTTCATACATGTCGATCATTTCATCACTAGTCTTAGTTCCTTGACCAGATTTTTTCAATTCATATAATCCAGTTTCAGTGTTGTGGAATTCACTAGCAGCAACGTCCATTGCGATCTTCATGTCTTTTCCTGGAACATATCCAGCAGCTTCCATAGCTTCAACTAATAATTCAAGAGGTTCTTCGTTTCCATCTTTACAGCTTGGAGCAAATCCACCTTCATCACCAACGTTAGTGTTGTATCCTTTTTTCTTTAATACAGATTTTAAAGCGTGGAAAGTTTCAGCAGCCATACGAACAGCTTCTTTTTCACTCTTAGCACCAACTGGCATAATCATGAATTCTTGGAAATCTACTGTAGAGTCAGCGTGTGATCCACCGTTGATAACGTTGCACATAGGAACTGGCAATGTTTTTCCGTTGAATCCACCGAAGTATTTGTATAAAGGTTCTCCGTAGAAATCAGCAGCTGCTAAAGCACAAGCCATAGAAACACCTAAAGTAGCGTTAGCACCTAAATTTTTCTTGAATGGGTCTCCATCCAATTCTAACATTGTTTTGTCAATTAATACCTGGTCACGGCAATCCATACCGATAATTTTTGGAGCAATTTTAGTGTTTACGTTTTCAACAGCTTTAGTTGTTCCTTTTCCTAAGTAACGAGCTTTATCTCCATCACGTAATTCTAAAGCTTCACGAACACCAGTACTTGCACCACTTGGTACCATAGCACGTCCGTAAGCACCAGATTCTGTAGTTACTTCAACTTCAACAGTTGGATTTCCACGTGAATCTAGAACTTCACGAGCATATACATCAACAATAATAGGCATAATTAAAATATCCTCCTCTAAGCCTTAAGCTAATAAAATAATAGCACGCAAGCCATCTAAAATCAACGATTATAGGCCTTGAAAGCGGTTTTAACTTCCTCTTGGTTCTCATCAGTAAACACAAAACGGAAATGTTTGATTCCATATGATTCATATTCTTTTCGATTTTCAATTTCATCCATAATATTCACATCATACAATCGCATATGACAATCTTTATCTCCAAGTAAAAAGACACGCTTTCCATCTAAACCTTCTAACTCATAACGATGGCTATGACATAATCTGCAGCCAACTCTTTTTCCATCTTTTAAAGCCGTATTTACAGGACAATGTTTCATCGTCATCAAACGACGTTTCTGATACAAAGTCTTATAGACTGGAGCGTCAAAGTGATAACGATTCAAAAATGCCTTCATCAATGCTTCAACTTGATACTTGTCACACTCATCACTTAAAACACAACTTTCATATCCCATCTCTAAAATAGCAGCCACACCATAAGAATTAGAAATATTTAATGAATCCACAATTTTTCCTTTACCTAGATGCGCATTCACAAATCCATCAACACTCGTTATATCTGATTTTTCTAAGATTTGATTACCGTTAAACATTTCACTCACATAACAAGAAGAATCATCAACCTTTTGATTCATTGCATTGATTTCAAACAAATCAAATGAAGTTTTACTTTTCTGTGGAACATAATGATATTCATTTTCAACAAGCATCTCTTGTTTTAAGCAAGCCTTTTTCATCTTCTCAAGAGCATCTCTACGAAGTTGATTCATAACTGAAATCGGAAAATAAATATCTTCACCCAAATGATATTCAATTCGACCAAAACTTGCCCAACTATCTTTAGTCTTAGAAAATTGCTTATTCAAAGTTTCTTCATCCGTTGCACGTTTTAAAGCATGCACACTATCAATTTCAGTAGAAACACTAATTTTTGTCGAATCATTATATACTTCCATCACCATTGGCTTTCCAACTGCACTACAAGAGACAACCGCATTGACTATGCTTTGACGATTCGATGTACGAATTTTTTCCTCAATTGTTATATTCAATTCAGAATCCATCGTTTTACGAACAATACTACCTACATGAACCCCTACAGGCCCTTCGATTAGAACTGTATTATTTTTAGGCATAAAAGAAATCAACTTTTGTTTCTTATCATACATAAAATTCACATGACAACCCAAGTTCTCTCTTTCAAAACGAATCCCATCATTTTGATGCAGATCTTGACTTAATTGAATACAAATCTTATTTTTATTTACCTTTACAACTCTACCAATTTCAATTCCCTGATGATTACAAGTTTTACTATTCATTAATTCTTTGCCACTAGCCCCATACATATGGCCTACAGTATATTCTCGATTGAATGTAACACGCAAATTTTGTTCATCCAAATGACTACGTTCCATATTCTCTAATACCTTTTTGACTTGTGAAACACTCTCATATACATAAGGAGCACTTTTCATTCGTCCTTCAATTTTTAATGAACAAACCCCCATATCCGCTAGTGTATTCACTTCATCAATCAAAGATAGATCTTTAGGACTTAATACATAATCCCCATGTGTATCTACTTTATTTCCATCTTCATAAAGACTATATTTCATTCGACATGGTTGCGCACACATGCCACGATTTCCGCTTCGCCCATAATGTACACTTGAAAAATAACATTGCCCTGAATAACAAATACATAAAGCTCCATGCACAAAGACTTCCACTTCAATACCTGTATCCACACAGGCTTGAACTTCTTCCTTTGTACATTCTCTAGCCAAAACAACACGTTGAACCCCTAATTTTTTTAATTGTTCAATTTGATAAGGATTAGAAACTGAAAGCTGTGTAGAAGCATGTAGCACCAAATTTGGTAGTCTATGATGTAATAGATGGATAAAGCCTAAATCTTGAATAATCAAAGCATCTACACCAAACAAATGAACCATCTTTGCCATATTGTAGGCATCTTCCATTTCATCCTCATATAATATTGTATTCATCGTAATATATACTTTTACGCCACACAAATGACATCTTTCGATAACTTCTTTTGTGGTTTCTAAATCAAAATTATTCGCAAATGCCCTAGCTCCAAAACTTGGCAATCCAAAATAAACAGCATCACATCCTGCAGCTAATGCTGCATTTAATGCTTCCATACTTCCTACGGGTGCTAATATTTCTGGTCTCATTTTCTTACTCCTTTCAAAATAAAAGCTACAGATACAATCTATAGCTAGTCTTCATTATTTTGATAATACTTTTTAATTGCTTCAAAAGTCTCTTGTGAAATCACATGTTCAATACGGCAAGCATCTTCTGTCGCAATATTTTTAGGTACCCCAATATTTTGTAGCATTTCTGAAAAGAAAGTATGACGCGCATATGTTTCTTCTGCGATTCTCTTTCCTTCTTCACTCAAAGTTAAAAATTTACTAACATCTAAAACAATTAATCCTTGTTCAGACAATAATTTTACGGCATGTGAGACGCTAGGCTTAGAAAAACCCAAATAACTTGCGACATCAACGCTACGAACATGATCTAAACATTTTGATAAAACTAAAATGGCTTCTAAATAATCTTCCATCGATTCGCCTAACTGCATATTCATTACTCCTCTAACTCTTTTCTTTAATTTTAAGCTAGTCCCCTTTTAAAGTCAATTGTCATGACATATAATAGTTGTATGAACGATACAAAACTAACAATCGCAAATGCGCTATTAATTCTATTAAAGACACAACCATTAAACAAGATTACAGTCACGCAGATTACAAAAGAAGCGAATCTGACAAGACAAACATTTTATCGTAATTTTGAAGATAAAGAAGATCTAGTGAATTGGTATTTTGAAAAACTATGCCTAGACTCTTTTAAAGAAATGGCGGATCAAACCACTTTAAAAAAAGCTTTAATTAAGAAATTCACTTTTATTCAAAGCCAAAACACATTCTTTAAAGAAGCCTTTAAAGAAGATGACTACAATTCTTTGACAAACTATGACTATCGCTGTATCTATGATTTCTACAAAAAGAAAATTGAAACAAAGACAACAATTGATTCACAACTTGATTTTCTACTTCAAATGTATTGTCATGGATCTATCGAAATGACTAAATCATGGGTAGAAAAAAATATGTATTTAGATATTGAAACACTCGTCAATATGTTAATTGAATCCATGCCCGAAAGATTGAAACAATATATCAATCTTTAACTACAATACCTAGTAATTTCACAAATTCAAGTGCTTGAGATGAATTAACGACAACACCTGTTAATTTATCACTAGATACCGCAATATTTTCAATTTCACAGCTTGAGAAATCAAGCTCTTTTAATTTTGTGTTAAACCATTCCGTTGAATTTAATATACATTTATCAAATGAAGTCTTTTTAAAATCACATTGAACAAATCCTGAACCTGTCAAATCATTGATGTCAAACATACAATCTTTAAATGTACTGCCACCAAAGTCACAATAATGTCCTTTGCATAATTGAAATAATGTATCTTGCATTAAGCTTTGTGAAAACTCCATTCCACTGATTCGACAAGAAATGAAATGAACTCGGCTTAAACTACATTGATTAAAATGTACATTTTCAAATTCACAATGATCAAAAATAATATCCATACATTCCATAAAGCTAAAGCTACAATCTTTAAATTGACACTTACTAAATTTACATCCATCTATCGTGACATTATCTAAGTTTTGTTCAATACAAACATTCTCAAATATATAATCACTCACATACGATTCATATGTCCATTCATCCATTGGTTCAAGACTCGCATTGATTTTTAGCTTTTTCATAAATTCTTAATTTTCAACAATATTTCTTGATTAAACAAGATATCTTTTAATAATTGTAAATCTTCATAACTCACAAAATCATACTCTGCACGATTTAAAATAACATAAATTTGTTGAAGCGCATTTCTAAGTTCCATCCATCCTTCTGGCGTACCAAACGCTTCATCAAACAACTTATGAATGTTATCCTCATTCATCAAAGGATACAAATAGGAATAAATGGTTGTCGTTGAAGGATTATTAAATCCATCAAAAAAATTTTTAAATACTGGATAGATATATTTTCGTAACATATTTAAAGTGGCTTTCGCATAAAATAAGGCACTCGCACTAAAATCCGCATCCTTTACATCTTCATAATAGACTTCCAAATCATTACCCGCTTCAATTTGATCTAAGACACTTCCTGGAAAATCTGCAAAATCTTCTTCATTTATATTTAATGCTTCATAAAAGTCCGTTTCTTCTTCAGGCTCTTCGTTTTGTTTCATATTATTCATCATATTTTGAGCCATGTCATTTAACTTATTCTTCTCTTCATCACTCATATTGTCCATCATTCTTGAAATGGCTGAAAAATCAATATCACTAAATTTCATGTTTATTACCTCATTTCTAACAAGTATTATACACAAAACATAAGTGGATTAACATAAACAAATATATTAAAATATATACATGAAATTATTAAATATACAAAAAGAAATCCCCGATATTCTTTTGGATATTCGCTATTGCACAACTTACAATTTCATTGGTGAAATCATTGATGGCTATATAGATCCGGTAGCGTTAGGAACAAAAGAATTGGTGAAGCAATTAAAAGTAATCAATTCAAAGGCAAGACAAATGGGATATCGATTAAAGATATGGGATGCATATCGTCCGCAAAGTGCCCTTGATCATTTCATGACTTGGAAAGATACTGAGGATGATAAAATGAAATCCATTTTCTATCCAAAATATTCCAAAAGATATCTTTTTGAGAATGACTTTATCATCGAAAAATCAGCACACACCAGGGGTAGTACTGTCGATTTAACTTTAGTTGATGAAAAAACAGGAAAAGAATTAGATATGGGATCTTACTTTGATTATTTTGGCGATATTTCGAGTCCATTATACACAAAAGGATTAACGAATCATCAAATAAACAATCGCAAGACACTTAGAAATTTAATGTTAGATAATGGATTTATCCCTTTAGAATCTGAGTGGTGGCACTACACTTTAAAAAATGAACCCTATCCAGATACTTATTTTAATGTGGAGGTAAAATCGGATGGAAACTAAACTATGGTCCGCTTTAATTGGACTTTCAAAAACTGTGGATTCAAATCCAAAAACAGAAAACACAGACACAATTATCATAAATTGTCTTCAACATCTAAGAAATCATACAGTTACACAAGATTTAATTGATTTAGTGCATAAAGAAAAAGACAAGATATCGCCAAGTTGTAAAACGTGCACACATCCTTGTGGCAATACAAGTGATTATGACATGTCTTTGATCAATGACAAGAAAAAGGAATTGATGCATCAAATTCTGAATTTAAGGGATATTCATTATATCTATCGTGGTTTATGTTACTTAGGTTTTGACATTGATGATTCTTATATTGATGAATTAATAAAAGAATGTAAAGACAAATAGGAGGTCAACATGGAAAAAGATTGGAAATTATTTAGAAAGAAACTAGGTAGCTGGCAAGAAGCCTATATGGATAAGCTCGTTGAGGAATACAAATCCATTTTAAATTCAGATGCATTATCTTCTGATAAATACTGGGCTCTACGAAAGAAAATTTATGAGGATTATAAAAGTCCTGGTGTTTTGGCAAGAGATGTTTCTCGTTCAAATATGTTTATCATTTTGTTAGGATTATTGCGCGATGAAGCAATCACCATGGATGATTTAGATGAATTTAGTGATGAGCTGAAGGAAGATATTGAACAATTTATAAAGTAAAAAAGCCGAAAAATCGGCTTTTCATTTAGTCTTCTTTTTTACCAGTTAATTCTTTTAATGCTTTTAAAGAATCAACTTTCTTTGAATATAAAGTCAATGGAGCAGAACTTGTATCACCAATCGCAGTTAAATCATAACCTTGTGCTTTACATTCATTTTTCAAATAGGCTTTGTGTTGGAATGAGTTCAAATCAATTTCGCCATTATTTAAAGCTTCATTTGGTAAGTTATATGCATCAAATACAACTACATCCAAATAAATCCCAGAATTTTCATCGTCCAAGACTTTTTGGACTGCTCTAAATGTATCGGCAGAACCACATGTACCAATCTTAATCACTTTCTTTCCATCTGAACTTGATTGATAGCCTTCAATATCGCTCACAAAGTTTTTATCCACTGTATAATCTTCATCATATTCAAATGCAGGAACCGTAGCGCCACTATTCTTTTCTAAAATATATTCAGCCACCAATTGACTTTGGTATGCCTTTACTACTTTTTGATAATCCTCATTATCTTTATCAGCCGTACGTGCAACGATCACATTAATAAATGGATTATCACTTCCTACTTCTTGTACTTCTGTAATCAAGCCATCCTTTTTAGGTTTTAATCCAGCTGGAACTGCATATGTTCCATTGATTGTGGCTGCTCCAAAATCATCCAAAGTCGAAACTAATGTATTGGCTTGTGTAGGAACAATTTCAATATTGTATTTATACTTCGTAACATCCTTCAATTCTGGCGTCCATCCAGCCTTGTCGTCCACTTCAATCAAACCGGCTTTTTCTAAAAGCAATAGCCCTCTTCCACCGTTTGTGGCATCACTAGGAATACCAATTTTTACAGGTTCACTTGATGATTGAGATGAACATCCTGTAAGTAATGTTGTAGCTACTAAGCCTGCTGTTAAAAATGTTTTAAATAATTTGTTTGTCTTCATAATCTTTTTCTCCTTTTTTATTTATGGAATAATTTTTTGTTTGTGGTTGCACTAGATAATGTATTTCCCAACAATTGAATCAACGAAACAATAATCAGTAGTAAGATAACACATAAATTCACAACATCTTGATAATGTAAGTTTTGTCCATAATTGATTGCGAACGAACCAATTCCACCAGCTCCAACTGCACCTGCACTCGTTGTAAGTCCAATCAAGGAAATAGCTGTAATGGTTGTTACACGAATCAAATCCGGTAACGCCTCATGAAGATAAACACGAAAGATAATTCCAAGTGTTGAACTTCCCATGCTTCTTGCGGCCTCTATCTTTCCTGGATTTACATCTGCTAATGCCGTTTCAACTTGTCTTGTATAGAATGGAACCGCTCCAAATACTAATGGAACGATTGCTCCTTTAACGCCAATGGAAGTTCCTGCAATACTTCGTGTGAATGGAATCAAGAAAATCAATAAAATGATAAATGGTACGGCTCTAAATACGTTCGTAATGACTTCTAAAATAAAGTGAATCATTCGATTTGGTTTGATACCATCTGTCTTTGTTACAATCAACAAAATGCCAAAAGTGCCTCCTATCAATAATGTGATAAGTCCTGCGATGAAAAACATTTGATAAGTTGCGTTTAGTGCTGTTAAAAATATATCCCAGTAATTGGCAACGTTTGGAAAGAAATCCGCTATAAATTTAGGCATGATGAATCACCTCCACTTTTACATTTGATGCATGCAAATAATTGATCGCATCTTGTATATCTTCTTTGTTTCCTTCAATAGAAGCTATGATACCTCCTAAGGCATCCGCATTGACAACATCCACATTAGCTAACATGATATTTACATCCACATTGTATTCACGAGATATTTTTGAAATAGTTGCACTACCAACACTATCTCTAGTGAATGTAAGTTTAACTAATTTACTATCTCTTGGAATAATTGTCTTGTTCTCAATCAACTTTGTTATATTTGATAACGAAGATGAGGAATTAATAAATTTCTTTGTGATTTCTTCTTTTGGGTTGGCAAAAATATCATATACATCTCCTTCTTCAACAACCTTACCATTTTCCATAACTGCCACACGATTTGCAATAGATTTAATCACACTCATTTCATGTGTAATCAAGATAATTGTTATTCCTAATCTTTTATTTAAATCCTTCAATAATTTTAAAATCGATTCTGTCGCATCTGGATCTAGAGCAGAAGTTGCTTCATCACTAAGTAACACCTTTGGATTGTTGGACAAGGCTCTTGCGATGGCTACACGCTGTTTTTGTCCACCCGATAATTGTGATGGATAAACATATTTTTTATCTGCCAAATCTACAAGATCTAATAATTCATCGACACGAGTTTCAATTTCTTTTTTTGATAAACCTGTATATTTTAATGGGTAGGCCACATTATCAAATACTGTACTTCGATCTAACAAGTTAAAATGTTGAAAAATCATTCCAATTGATCGTCTTAACTCTCTTAATTTCTTTTGACTGATATCTAAACTTCCTTGTTTTGCCTTTACCTTTCCAAACCCTTCAATTTCAATCGTTCCAGAATCCGGAATTTCTAAAAAATTCAAACATCGCACCAAAGTACTTTTACCTGCACCAGAATATCCAATCACTCCATAGATTTGTCCACTTTCAATATGCAATGAAACATCATCTACGGCATGTACATCTGCATTCTTTAAATGATAGGTTTTATCTAAATGCTCTATATTAATCATTTATAACACTCCAATCTAACAAGAAAAGACTTTTTCTGTGAAAAAGTCACACGTCTAATTGGCGTGCCCGGTTCGTTTCCAGTCGTCCGGTAACATTTCAATATCCACTCCATC